>Ga0209589_1005649_pt1 | contig 21140 bp, 8 predicted proteins | sample CowpeawhiteBW_FD_187525 | JGI IMG/M metagenome (GOLD analysis project Ga0209589, IMG submission 187525) | Root nodule microbial communities of legume samples collected from California USA - Cow pea white BW (SPAdes) (version 2) | ecosystem: Host-associated > Plants > Roots > Nodule | place: USA... | reverse complement strand
CTTTTCAACTTCAGCATCAAAAACCTCCACATCCTCCTTATCTGTCTCTTTTTGTCCATTAACTTCATCATCCAACTCCTTTTCAACTTCACCATCACCCTCCACTTCTTTATCCCCTTCATTATCAACCACACCCCGTTCAATCATGTTAATAACCTCAGGTTGAGTTATCCTGTGCACCACATAAAGATGAACAACACCATTTATCATAGATATGGTGGTCATATGCATAGCGCCTTTGTCATCAACTAGTTGCACCAACCTATCTTCTAGCATTGACTCTCCTCCAACAGAGTACCACAACTCTTTGGGATTAAGATGTCCCAATTCTCGTACTTCATGCAGAATCTCGAAATAGTTCCATGTATCAGGATCACAGAACCACGACACCCTTTCCCCACCGTCATACCATAGCTTCCCATCACTGACAAAATGCCCACAGTGGTGGACCACCACTTCGAAACGATCTTCAGACATCCAACCTGAAATTAAAATGCCCACAAAAGGATACACATATTACCGTCCATACCACCGTCAAACCGACAAATTAATATGGGGGACCACAAATAATATAAACTACACTGCTCAAAGCAAATGGGGGACCACAGACCCATGCAGAAAATGGAAAATGAAACTCCTTAAACCCCAATCACACAACACTCCCACACTTCCATCCATGAAAACAAAGCAAACAAAAAACCGAAGTCGAAATAACCCTAAACCCCAATCAACGAAAATAACAAACAAAATTCCCAAATCCAACTTCCAACCTTCAATGTAGATGACCTTCACTCAACAATGTCGTCACGATAAAGCCTGGAGATTGCAATCAACGTTGAAAAATGGCAGCGCCTTCCTCCGCCTTGTACTCCTCCGCCTTGCAATCCCAATCCCTCGTCGCAATCCCAAACCCTACTCGCAATCCTTATTTCTCTTAATCCCTAATTTTAAAATCATCCCAAAACGACGTTATACTTACGAAATTAATAAACAAAACGACGACCTTGAAAAACATTTATGTTTAATTCAAAAATTATTTTCCACCTTGTACTGTTCACATTAAAAAATAAATCCACATCAGCCATCCATTGAAACGTGTACAGTGTTATACAAAAAATTGTTACTCAACTTAACGCTATTGACGAATTGGGCTTAATTGAATCAATTTTGCAGAATTATGGACCAAATTGAGATTAAAAAAAATCTATGGACCTATTTGAGATTTTCCAGCGAAAACATGGACCAAGGGAGTATTTTAGCCTAAAAAAAATTAAGACTTTTTTTAAATAATTTTATTATTAATTTAATAGTGTATATTAGTACTAAAAAAATTTAGACTTTTCTTATTAAACATAATTTTATAATTAATTTAATAAAAAATATTAATATTTAAAAAATTGAGATATTTCTTTTAACATGATGTTTCATTTGTTTTACCTTTGAATTCATCTTATGTAACACCCCATTTAATTTATAATCATAATTAAAGGTAGTGTTACACAGGATAATACATAAGCACAGTCCTGGGATTTAAGCACCACTCCTTACAACAACCAAGGCACACCATGCCAAAAAGAAACAATATATAAAGTTTAATAGTATCAGATAGGAATTCAAAGGACAGACTAGTACATGGGCCATAGCCCTAAAGAAAAGCCTAAATAAAACATGAAGTCCAGCCCAAGTAGACTATGCAGCGGAATCATCTCTTCTTGTTGACCTTGAGTACCACTCGCATCTACTCCCATCAATAAACCGATGATCATCGCAAAAGTAGAAGAACAACATACAAAGAAATCAAACAAACAAAGATTAAGCTAGAGTAGAAAACAATTTATCATGCAATCACATGCTATTTCACAATCCAAGTAGTATATGTCATCCAAACATGTTATGACTCCTCAAGCAATACACTAGACTCGACATGACTCATCTGGATACATATAATTTGGTCGGATTCAGCGGATGCTTGCACTTGTGGTGGATATCTCTGCTCACCCCCGAGCTAAGTATTACAAGTATTACAATGTCTCAATCCCCCACACACAAGGTTAGTCCTTAATGAGTTTCAGGCCTCCTACTACTCTCACCACAAGAGTCGATCTGCTCTAAGTGAGACTAACTGACTCCTTAGAGTGTCATGATGCAACCTTACCTTGAATCCTTACCAAATTATATAGATGGGGCACCACCATGAACTTCTACTAACAGGGGTCATGGAATTACGTCCCGACCACTAAAGCACCACCATGAGGTCTCATCCAAAGGCTCATGGAATTACGCACTGACACAAACTAAACATACTCAATCAATCAGGTAATATTTATCATGCACATAACTCTAATGCCAACCTTTATAACCCAATCCTCATTCATATTCCATGTTGAATCCATTCCAAATCATCCTTCCCAATCCATGAATATAGAATTTCACCTCATACCAATACCATGCGATTTTGATACCTACTATTTCATTGAAATCACATGCCAAGATCATACCCAAAATTCATCATTTGCCCACCCATGAACCATTCCATATCTCATATCAAAGTCATACCCAACTCATCATATTCAATTCATGTCAAACTCATAAGCCATAAACCATAATTCATCATATCCACACAAAGTCACTTAATTCATACTTTAAACGGCATAATTAGTCCAAACATATGATTAATATCCAAAAACAAAGAAAACAAGGAGCAAACCTACCCCTCGCGCAGCCCCTCGCTCAAGCATAAGGATCTCGCTAAGGCGAGAGGGACTCTCGGTCAAGCGAGCTCCCTTCGCCTTGGCGAGAGCTCAACAATCTGGAACAGTGGCCATTCACACTAGCTCGCTTAGGCGAGACCTCCTCGCCTGAGCGAGGCATTCACTCGCTCAAAACAAGGATGGCCCGCCTGAGCAACAGCTCGCGCAGAAGGCCTAAGCGAGCCTCTGCCAGTCTCGCTTAGGCGAGACTAACTCGTTTGGGCGAGACTATCAGTTCTTGCCCCTGTTTTCACCTACAACAGTCACGTTTTCCACCAAACAACAACCACAAGCACTTCGCATGTTCATAGTAACATATAGCCCATACAACACCAAACAGAACCAAGAATAGGCCAAAAATCATTTAAAACACAAAGCCTTAACTTCCCTTACTTGGAAAGAGCTATCCAAATGACTCGTATACATAAATAGTGAGCACAACAGCTCCGGGAATGACTTAGTGAGCTGGAAACATAGTAGAATGGAACAGAATAAGGGCATTGAGATGAGCCTTAGAGTAAACACGAAAATAAGAGTAGGAGAGATCTAGTATGAGCTAAGGAGCAACTTACGTGGAGTCGAAGGAGCTTGAAAAAACTTTACGAAGGCTATGGATCAAACCCTAGCAGAGCTTCTGTTGAGAACGAAGGGGTTTGAGGACTGATGTTTTCTGAAAGTGAGATGGGAGTGGGAATGTTAGGCTGGTTTAGGGTCTTTGGCTCCTCATGGGCCAGCCCTTAGGCCCAATTAGATTTAGGGAAGCCCTTAAACATAAGGGCAAAAAATATTGGGTCTTACATTCTCCCCAACAACAAAAATTTTCGACCTCGAAAATTCATCGACGAGATGGGAAGAAAAATACGTTTTTCGCATTTCATCTGACAACCACCAATTAGACACGACTAATAAAACGACTCCAACACCTATAGTCATTGGAAACTTTGCCTCTGTCCTAAACGATATGTGTTCAACTGTGTAGATTGGTTTAGTCACTACTCTCGAAGTAACTTCCAACCTGCAACCTTAAAATTGGGATGCTCCCCCTTACCTACCCAACCAACTTGTCTTTGATATACCGACTCGTCTACCATATGCTCTCCACTACCTCTTGTAGGTTTTATCAAAGTCCCAAATGACTTGATCATTATTGAGTTCTGGCCTACTGCCTCACCATCAACACTCTTGACCCCTTTTACGCATAACGATACTCATAACATCTTACTTCCTTTGTTGGCTTCAACCAAGGCAACAAAGTTCCCTACCGAGTTATTCCATTTCCAATTTAAAACTCTCAACTGATTCCATCGCCATATCATTTTGGCCTCCTATCCTATTTTTGATCCCTTGACTCGTAACCATCATTCCACCAAACCAAAGAACCATAAGTCCCATTGACTCCAAATCTCTAGTTTGTTTTGCACCAAGCAACTCTACGATACACCTCAAACTAAGATTGCTCGATTTGACTTTTTCCCAACCTCTTTGAGAAACTTACTTGTCCTAGTCGAATAACTAGACCAAGGAAATCTCTTCACATCTCTTCCTCCCGACTTAGACACTTACTTCTCCACCAACCCTTACCATGTCAAGCCAGATCTTGAATTCTCTTTTTACTTCCTTACTTCAAGGTTGGTACCCTAACTTGAAAACATAATTCAACCACCTCTCATTTCCTTGGTCCAACTTCCTCAGTGCAACCCTACACTTCCAACTCTGAATGATCATTGCACACTTTTACACGATACTCACAAGGATGAAACCTTTGATGTTTTTAAAGAATTGGTCTTCGTAGTGATCTCTAGGTCTTGAATAAGATAGTTCTTCTCGCGCACCTCTTACCATTTCTAAGCATCATCTGCCACCATCCCGTTGCGCTACTTTGATCAATACCCAAGCTCACTTGTTTGTTTACTTAAAATAATGATCCTTTCATGTCCGCCATGACAAGGAAGAATTGTCATTGAGAAATTTTCCTCGAGACCCCTATAAGACTTGTAGAACCCTTTAAACTCCTCTTTTGATAGCCTTAACATTCCATTTTCTCAACAATGTATCTGTCCTTTTCAAACCATATTCCTTATTAGTCACTCCAACCTTAGTCAATACTCTTCTTGAATGGCTTGACACACCACAACTTCATTTTAAAGATTCACCAAACTCATAGTCATCCTAGTGATTATACTGAGTTTATACCATTATGTCTCCAACAACTCTTTCACTTGTTTCTCTTACTTCACAATCCTAGCATAAAGCCTCCAATTAGAAACTGTCAGCACAAGTTCGACTTCAGACCCAAATGGAAAAGGGAACTTCACCACTCCAAAGCGAAAATCTTAATGTTTACTTTAGAACAAATCTATAACTGTTCTACCACTAAGATTCCTTGCGTCTATTTTTCGCTTGCCTTTGTCGTATAACTTTGATTCACATGACACCCTGCCCTCACCTTTCAGCTTGTCTTTGAATTTAAATGCTTTGATCACTACGAAGGCACCACACACCCGAGTGAGTCTCCACTTGGTCGTAATTTTAGCAAAACCATCATCTCAACCTCAGCCCCTTCCTAAAGGCAACCATGATTCCTTTACCATACTGACGACATCAAGAAGTACATGATCCCAAGAAAACTGACTCTTAGTCCAAGCATCACTTCGTAAGGTGCATCTCTAGATGAGATTTATTCGTGCTAACTACTTTAGCATCAACCATCGTAGACACCATGTCAACTACTCAAAACTTTTTTTTTTCATTCCCTCTATCATTGTGCTCCGACATCAGTTGGGTTGTCCTTCCATACGAGAATAACCTTTAAAGGTGTGCCCTTCCTTCTGGTGCGTGAAACCTTCCACTTTATACCCAAGGTCAAATGTCTTGCTCATGGGAACTACTTTTCCTTGAAACTTCCCGCTAACAAAGTTGAAAAGACCCTTCTCCACCTGCTGACTGTTAATTCTAGTATGAACCTCTTATCCATCTCAGCCTCTCACTAGAGGTTTGCCATCTTTTCGCACTTCACAGTCTCTTCCTTTCTTAGCTTGCTCGTTGCTAAGCAATCTCTCCACTTTCTGCAGCCTAGAATTTGCCAATTGGTCCTCTTCCACTACTCCAAGAAGCAGTAGGTGTGACCATATGACTATATTCAATGTCACTTCTCCTAACACTGTATGCATTTGCATGACTCTAAACTTCAACATTGTCAAGATGTAGAATCAGGTTGATTTTCCTCAAACGATGTGGCACTTGCATGCACTGATACCTTTCAGTGTTCTTAATCTTTTGATTCAACTCCTTTTAGAAAAATTGTAGTATCGGTTTCCGAGAATCTATCCTTAAAGCTCCCTCTGACCAAACGTTATTTTGTGAACTCTAGCATCTTTTCTGGTTTATTAGCCCAAAACTTGGCTTTCCTTGCTCAATTATATACGTCATACATCGACTCCCTATCTCTGAGGCAAGACGTCGTCTTAGAGACCCCATTCAACGCTTATAAAGGTGAGCAGACCAAGTTGACATTGAATCTGCATTCTCTTATCTCTGTAGACACTATACATAAGGCACAGAGGCGCAGCAAGACAAACTAGATCATACAAAGTAACACTCTATCACTTATGGACAACCAACCCTCTTGTTTGTCACTCTTCTCTCCCAAACTATTAGAATTGGGAAAGGAAAACAACCTTTAATTTAGTCATGAGTGTGCATCCTCATCATTTAATCAAGGTGTTTTCTGTTCTAAAAATTTTTGGTTTCATTGATAAACTTGACTAGACATGACCACTTATGCCCGCGGGGCATGACAAACCCACAACCGTAGGTCATCCTAAGGATGAACTGCTCTGATACCATTAATGTAACACCCCATTTAATTTATAATCATAATTAGAGGTAGTGTTACACAGGATAATACATAAGCGCAGTCCTGGGATTTAAGCACCACTCCTTACAACACCAAACAGAACCAAGAATAGGCCAAAAATCATTTAAAACAAATGCCCTAACTTCCCTTACTTAGAAAGAGCTATCCAAATGACTCGTATACACAAACAGTGAGCACTACAGTTGCGGGAACGACTTAGTGAGCTGGAAACATAGAAGAATGGAACAGAACAAGGGCATTGAGATGAGCCTCAGAGTAAACACGAAAATAAGACTAGGAGAGATCTAGTATGAGCTAAGGGGCAACTTACGTGGAGTCGAAAGAGCTTGAGCAAACTTGACGAAGGCTAAAGATCAAACCCCAACAGAGCTTGTGTTGAGAACGAAGGGGTTTGAGGACTGATGTTTTCTGAAAGTGAGATGGGAGTGAGAGTGTTAGGTTGGTTTAGGATCTTTGGCTCCTCATGGGCCAGCCCTTAGGCCCAATTAGATTTAGGGCAGCCCTTAAATATAAGGACAGAAAATTTTGGGTCTTACATCCTACATCAAAGAACTTTTTTATCATTCTTAGTTATTGTTGTAACTGAATTAGAGTGATTTCAATTAGTTTTGTGATGACACTTAAAGGTATTTGTTGATGGTACAAAGATTTGTTCACGCAAGTTGAAAATAAAATTTGAAAAAACTTGAGAAAATAAAAAATAGTAATACTTGTAATCGATCTTTGTTGATTAGTAGAACTATTAACTATTTACAAAGAGAAACAATATGTAATCCAAATTTGGTTTACATTAATACAAACTAGTTATATGTAACCTTCAACAATATGAACAAATATTTTTTTTTTAATTTTATAAGTTTTATTCAGATTTTCACTTTGTTATAATTAATATTTCTTTATATTTAAAATTAATGTTAAATAAAGACTTCAAATGGTAGAAAAAGTTCTTCATGATCTCATTACTTTGCATGAATTATTAATGTCATTGAGCTAAGGATTTTATATTGGAAGCTGAAATTGCTAAGCTAAAGAGTGGTTGAAGTCGTGAAAGTTTGAAAATGAAAATATTTAGATATTTTTCACCTCAATAATATATATATATATATATATATATATCTATATCTATATATATATATATATATATATATATATATATATATATATATATATATATATATATATATATATAATAGACAAACTTTAAAGAACTTATAACATGTTTGTACTTATTTATTATACTTCCAATCTTATTAACTCATAATGACAAAATGGTTCATATATGTTCAACATAGGAAAATTATAGATATGTAAATATTATCAAAATTCTTTTATGGACCTATCTATTGCTTCTTATACATTTTATTGAGGGAAATTGTTATTTAGTACATAATTACTATTTAAAAATATTAGTTATAGGTAACTTGTTAAGAAATAATTATAAAAAAATAAGAATATTTGTCTAGTTTTAGTTTAGTGACTCTTAAAAATTATTTTTTGGCACACTATTTTATAAAACTAGTAATTTAGTATGTGAAAATTATTTGAGATAAATATTTATTTTAAATAATTAAATCTACATTTTATAATAAATAAATACTCTGAATATAAAATTATAATATAATTAGAAATTATAATAAATAAATATTTTGAACACGTATAAGATTTAAGGAACAATGTTATTTTAATAATTGATATCTTTTTGAAAATATTGGAACTGATCTAGAATGAAGATGAAATAATAAGTCTACAAGTTAAAGGAGTTGTCTTGGAAGAGATAATCATGGAATAAGATATTTAAGAATAATCTCATTAAAGAATGATTTTTGGAAACACTTTTATTTGATATAGTTATTTAATTTATTTATAATAAATGATTGATAGTAGATAATATTTGCCATAGCATATTTAAATTTAATCCTCAATTACAACTATCAGATAGCTAGAATCAAAGTAAGATGAATTTTAACCAACTATCATCTTGTGACTTGTGAATCTCCTTAAGCAAAAAAGTTGAAATAATTTAAAATAATATTTTAATTGAGAGATTAAGAAGATAACTTGAAATAAAAGTACTAAAAATTTATAATTTTTTAAAACTTTAAAAGTGTATAATTTTTTAAAAAAATTAGAAACGTTATCTCCCGACAATAAATTATATTTAAATTTTTTAAATATTATAATTACCAGAAAAATAGTTAAGATTGTAAAACATGTTTAATTTTAGTTTTAAAAGTTTATTAATATATTATTTGTAATTACCAGAAAAAATATTTATGATTGTAATACATATTTAATTTTAATTTTAAAATTTATCAATATATTATTTGGATTTTAAAATCTCAACAGTAAATATATCATTTTATGAAACACAATTGGATTAATATATTATGAAATACAAATTCAATTGCATTTTAGAATCTCAAAAGTAAATTCTTTGGATCCTAGCTATTATTAATTAATATTTCAACATTATTTGACTTAAATAAAAAAGTTTTTGTTTTCTGTTACATTCCATTAAATAAATACCATTACTTTTCTTGAAAACCCTCATTCATTCAATCACCAACTACCTAATAATTAAGCAGACGCATGCAAAAAGTAGAAACCCGGTCTCCTTCGTGTCAAAGCTCCAATCCAAGATGGATTCTTCGGCGAAACTCATCCCAAGAAAAAGAGCATCCAAGGTAGAACTAGCTACTGTAATCAACTATGGCTTTGCATGTAGCTGAATTAGAGTGATTTGATATTGCATGTCACTGATCTAGAGCTATTTGTTGATGGGTGCAAGTGTTTATTCAACATTGAAAATTGAATTTGAGATTTGAGAAGAGAATGTGAAAAGTGAGAGAATTTTTTGTTTTATGTTTTTTCTGGAGCAGAATACTACACCGGTGAAGAATAACAGACCGAAGAAGAATAGCACGCCGAAGAAGAAGAGCACGCCGAAGAAGAAGAAGAGCACGCCGCCGAATAAAACACCTAACAAAACTGAATCAGAAGTTGCTTCAGCAGGATCTGCTTACAAGTTTGATCTGAGGTTGGAGGCAAAGCTGTCTGCGGAGGTTAAAGTCCTTCTTTGTAACTGTGAATCTTGAGTTCTTTTTATTGTTTTGTTCTTGAGTTGCATGCAATAGTGATATCTGTTAAAATATTAATTATGTGAGATGTGGGTGCATTGAAATAAGTGTGATCTGATATGTAGTTTATTTTCTGGAATGGAATCAGATTGATAAGAAGGTGTACGCTGGAAGGAGAATACATCCCTTTTTTACCTTGTGGAAAGAGGATAACGAACGACAGCGGCGACAAGCTTTATTGGCTAGAAGGAAAGGAAAAGGAATTAGTAGTTCCTGTCATGTATTTGAAGATGTTCAGGTTCCACAATCCAACTTTAACTGAATTTGTTCAAAGTTTTAACTGGTATCAAACTCAATCAAATCGAACAAATTTAACTAATTTCAATGAAATCTTAACTCAATATGTTAGCTTCAAAATTAGTCTAAATCCAACTGAATTGTAATTGAAGTTAAAAATTATGAAAAATATCTTTCAAATGTATACTGAACATTTTAAAATTTGTTCACCAAAACTGTCAATTGGTTCAACTATGTTTCTTTGTTCAGTCTATCATTCTTTTTTTCCATTCAATCGCACCTCTTAATGATAACAAATTTCTTTTAATGATAAAATTATCAAAGATTTGTATATTTTTGTTCTCTGAATTTTAGATGTTGCAATTTTCTCTTGTCAATGCAGGATAATGCCTCACCCATCGACTGGGGTGACTGGACATTTTTGGACAAGACCACAGTTGCATCTTTTGGTACACAGGGTTCAAATTTATCTTTTATGGATGGTTCGGTTGAATCCTTAAATTTTGATAACATAAGTAGCATTTCGAAATTCTCAAGTGCTTCTATGCCTGAGAATGTAATGTGTTGTCCAAGCCAACTTTCTACACAGCCAGATAGTAATAGTAAGCTGGAAATATCATCCCCAAATTCAGTAGTCTTAGAGAAAGCTAAGTGTCTTTTGAAGTCAGAAGATGTCGATGTGGTACATAACTCTTCTTCTTCCGTCTATAGTTTTATGTAATCACTTAGTTTAGATGGAAACAGTCTTATACCTCTGGGAAAATTATTTATAACCATTGCCAACACTATTTTTCAGGATCTGGGGTTGGAGGTGAATGAAAATACTTTCTCAGGACACAAGGACATTTTCAGAAAACAGGATATTGAACCGCAGAGTGAATTTCTTCAAGCAAGGTTAAGACGAGCATGAGCAAAATCAAATATTTTTGTGCTGATAATATATGCACATTTTACCAGTGATATTTTTGTGTTGTTCTTAAGTTGATGCATATGTGTACATTTTACTTTGATTTTTTTTATTTATTTTATGTTTATGTCATGCACATCTCCTTTATGATCTTTATGACATGGGTGCTATTAATTACTTCTTTTCTTAATAAATTGCATTCTTTTCTTAGGTTAGTTTTTTATTTTGGCTGCTGCCAAACTATATTTATTGAATTTTGACCCTTTGATTCTGTAAACCGTGTAAACCCTAATCAATTGGTTTATTTGTGACTACTAAAATTAAAACAAGGTGGATGTGAAATTATTTTGGGTGTTTACATCTTGATAGATATTGTGTACTAATTTGAGAAATTTATTTCTGTTGTCTTCTTCTCATATCTAATCTTTTAAACTAATAAACTAAGTTTGATCTAATGTACTCCGATTTTTCTCATATCCATTTTTATTCATATGTGACTTAGCATTTGAGAATTGTGCAACTTCATTTTTTCTGTCACTTATGCCACATGTCCCATTAGCAAACTTTTTTCATGATCCATTTCTTGCCTTGCAGTATGGGGTCTTACTACCATAGTTGTGAAGGTAACATCAGCTTATGGACAGACAAGTACAAGCCAAAAACCGTCTCTGAGGTCAACATTTCTTCTGGTTCATAATGATATTCTTCTTAACATAATACAAAGCATGCACAAAGTCATAATAGTTGCATGTTTGTAGTTCCTGAATAGAGTGGTTTATGTTGCATGACTTTGTCTTAGGTGTGTGGAAATGAAGAGGCTATGAATTTCTTGCGTTACTGGTTACATCTTTGGCATAAAAGACCTTCTCAATGCACAAAAAGTTCCTCTAAGGAATGTCAAAGAAAACCTTCTCAGTGCAGAAAAAGGTCCTCTAAGAAGGGTCAACAAGACGATACACTTGACCATGCTCCAGAAAATATAGATGAGGGTCACGTGCAGAGTGTTCTCTTGATTACAGGACCAAGTGGGGTAAGTGAAACTATATTTTGTCAAATCTATAACTTAGATAATTCTTTGCATGGTTGAAAACATAATTTAATAGGTGATCAGTAGGAATCTATTTTGTTTTAATAGGTATATTGAATATATTTTTTTATTCTTTATCTATTTACTTATTTTAATAATAAGTTTAAAAGTAAAAAATAATTTATTAAAATCTAATTAAAGATGGAAAGATGTAATTATTAAGATAAAAATTTGTGATAATCAAAATTATGAAAAAATACATAATATATAACGTATTACTAGTAACTATATAGAAAAATCTTTTAAAATTAAAAAATACTATTTATTAAATTAACATTTCATATCAAGTCAGATAAAAGAGTTCTTTTTTATCTTCATTAATAAAATAATAGAACAATAGAATATACGAAAAGAATGAATTTGTATTTAACTTCTTAATTTTCTTCCAAACAAAAGAAAATATGTGATATGAATAAAATATACGAGAAATATAGAAAAAATGAGTTTGTGTCTTATTTTCTATATGTGAGAGTAAGAATATAAAATAAAATATATGAGAAATATAGAAAAAATTAGTTTATGTCTTTTCTATATATCTTTTTCGAAAAAAAAAACATGTGAATGTGAGAATATTTGAAAAATTTAAAAGATACGAGAAAACATAAAAATATCTTAATAAATTTATTTATTTTTATTGTATTTAATGTTATATTTTATTATTTATTAACATTAAATATTATATTTTATTAAAAAAATAAAAATTATTTAATTTAATTTTTACTAATATAATATACTACATTATAATTGTAAAATTTTTAAAAATATTTAAGGGTTATGACCCCTCGATCATAACACTAAGAACCGCCTCACCATGTGACGGTCAGGTGAAATAGAGAATGAAAATGACTTAGTCTAGTCATAAGTATCAGAAGACCTTGTTTCTATTTATTTTTATATTGTTACTTATTATTAAACTTCAGAAATTTAAGAATTTATATATTAGTTCCAATTGTTGATTATATTACACAAGGATTTATTTAATTGTAACCCTTCGTAGTATAAAAGGGTAACTGTGGGTTAGAAGTGATCTTTCTCTTAGTTCTTCCTAACCGTGAGTTATAACTGACTTTACTATTCTTCCCATAATGTTGTTTTTGTTCTTCAAAGTTGTAGTTCTAATATATCTATACATGAGTTTCTGTATCAGGAAATTGCAACCACACTTTTTCTGTGTGTTTGCATTCATTTTTAGTATCAGTCATATTTGAGAAACTTAATGACAAATTTCTTGCCAAGGTGTTAACAAAAATGACACAGGTTGCATCATTCTGCTGTCACCAAAAAACTCCCTGGAGTTTTCTTTCTGATCATGGATGCATGCATGCACCATTTTGATCCTGTAATAAATATTTTAAGATAGAAGGAGATTTTGTATGAATTTAAATGTAGCATGCATAGTTATAAATTGGTTGACGTTTTCCGTAGGATTATGAAATTAGGAGAGGTTTGTGTATGATGCAACAAAAAAGCAGCAGTTACTGACTCCTTTACTCTTTACTTGTTTGTGTTATTTCTCTTAACATCAGTATTTAGGTTATCAACAACTCTTCATTCTCTCTGCTCTTTGGATTTTGATTGAGTGAATGTATATAAAATCCAAACTTTTTCATTGTTTCTTCCACCACAATTTTCTTGACTTGGTAAGAATAATATTGTTGTCCTTTGTTCAATTATGCACAGTAATGATCATGAAAAGTTGTCATTTATTTTTCTTCTGGTTATCATGGCAGTTTTAAGAAGTGGTTTTTATTTTTTTTATTCTTGATATATTTTGATTGAAGGTACATGAATTAAATCTATTTCCCTTTTGTAACTAAGAGAATGCTGACATAAATGCATTCAACTTGGTTGTAGATAATTATCATCATCTATATGTTCTTGGATATAATGTAAACTTTGTTTTGTGACCTTGCAGAGTGGCAAGTCTGCAGCTGTCTATGTTTGTGCCCAAGAGCTAGGGTTTAAAGTTGTAGAGGTATATCACTGTTTAGAAGTATACCTTTGAATATTTATGTTTTACATTGATAACTTGCTTGTATCCTCACTTACAAGAGAGGATAGGTAATCCTCTAATGTAAACCAAGGAAAACAAAGTAGAAACCTTAACTGGTAACCACAAAACAAACACAAAATTAAGAAATTAGAGATGATTAATTTGGAAATCTAAACAAGCTTCAAATCATGATGACCTTGTTAACAACATCATTTAATTTCACTCTGTCTATCCTGTCCTTGTGCATAGTAGAGAAACACTAGACAATCCACAACTGTGAATGTTTCAGCAAGTTTCCAATAATAAGACGTTTTTGAGAAACAGATGTGGGATGTACCTCCTCACTCCTACATGAGAAGCTTTTTGTAATATCTTCTAGTTGTCACTTCTTAAAACTTTCTTTGCTTTTACAAATATGTAATTCTGTTAATGTATCTGGAAAAAAAAGGGAAATATTACTTTGACACCCGTTTAAAAAAATCCATCTTACAACTGTGAATTTACTAATTTAATAATACAATAATATGTATGTATTAGAATTTCAAATTAAAAAATAAAATAAATATTATTAAAATATTATTATCTTAAATATTCAAGTGGGTGTTTTTCATTCAGCATATGTAAAAATATAATCACTACAAAAAAAAAAATCAAAGTTTGTCTCTCATGTCACAACAGATCAATGCATCAAGTTGTCGAGATGGAACTGCTATCACTGATATCAAGAATAAACTAGAAGAACCTGATGCAGGAAAAATCACAAGGTTTATTAATCTGTCCTTACAAATTATTGTTACTGAACTTCTGTTGTTGTGTTATTTTATCTGACCATACTTTATCTTATAGTGCTGTTACTTTCTTTCAATATTTTGTTGACTTATTTGAGTGTTATTTTGTTTGAGAATCTTTTTTCTTTCACAGGTAATGAGCACATCATTTAATTTTTTCAAAGGAATATATATATTGTAGACAAGACAAAACTATATTCTGTACATATAAAAGCATTTTGTCATAGGTGGTTCTTCCAAAATCAAGTAATTATCTGTCTTTATATTGGCAGGTGGTTGCTTCCTCGTTCTGTTGAAGCTCGCCCAACTTTAATTCTAGTTGAGGATGTGGACATTATATTTCCTGAAGATCGTGGTTGTATCACTGCCATACGACAACACTTCTCGGCCACAGAAAAATGGCCTATTATATTCACCAGCAACAGTGAGATGACTTGTTAAATAATGTATCTTTGCCCAATCTATAGCTTTTATGTGTTCATATTTATGACAATGCAATTTTTTAAAATTAGGAAATTGTGGTGGCCTACCAAAAAGTTTTGAAAGACTACATGTTTCTTTCTCATATCCATTGCCAGATGAGTTACTTCGCCATATAGAAAAGGTATGTGCTCTAGGATTTCTATATTTCAACCCTCAAAGCTGGGAAAACTGAACCTGAAATTATACATCTATGGATAACCTGCAGGTTTGCGTCACAGAAGAAGTCAATATCAATCCTCTCCTACTGAAAAAAATTATCCAGTCTTGTGATGGAGATATTCGGAAAACTATTATGCAACTTCACTTCTGGTGCCAAAGTAAAAAGTATAGCGAAGGTGCATTACAAAGCCCTTTTGTTGCATGTCTGTATGCTTTTGACTTGTAAGAAAATAATAGTTGTTCAAATTTGGACTTAATGTGTGCATTGATGCTCTCATATTAAGACCTACTATTTTTTCATCTGTGTTAGCAATAGCTTGTAGAACGTACGAAGAAATCTTGTTATTATATTATTTATTGATTATTTTAGGAAAGATATAAAAGGTTAGAGAAGATAGATCATCTTAAAAATATACTCCTCTCTAGAGATAGGGATGAGCTGTTTTGAAATTGATTCATCAGGGCAAACCAACATCAGTTGCACTGTTATTTATTTATTTATTCACTCTCAAAATATTCCTTCTTCGTTAATATTGGCTAATAATGCAACCTAACCTAACATTTTCATATTAATTATTTACTGTTCAGACAGGAAAGTGGGAAAGGTGTATGGTATGCTTCCTTTTGATGTTGAGGCTTGTCACCACATTATACCAAAGATACTACCCTGGAATTTTCCCTCAGAGTTGTCCCAACTCATTGAGAAGGAAGTTGCTAAGTCAATAGCCACAATGGATGAAAACTCGTATTTGCAGGTGTTAGTTAACCAAGAGCTAGACATAAATGAAAAGAAAGATAAGGTGAAGAGAATCAAGAGATCTCTTGCAGACTGCAATGGGTTTGAAAGTCAACAAAGTGCTATTTCTGAATTTTCAAACTGCTCTGGATCCCCGGTAACATCCTCTTCAGACGTTCATGAGGAAGTTTACAAGAGACATTCCCTTGAAAGCAACAGTGACTATCTCTTTAAGTTTCAAATGAATCAAGCCTATCTAAGTTCATCATTTTCCAAACCGGTTAGTTCAATTTTGGAAAGAGAAACTACTTATGATGCATGCTTAAATGAAACGTATAAATCATTTTATGCATCGAGTTTACATGGATCAATATCCGTTCCTGAGGCAGCAATTCAAAGTGGAATAAAGCCAATGACTGGACCAGTGTCTGGTTCAGTAGAAGGATCTTCTCTTGATAATGAGCTGACACCGACCACTTTCACTTTTTGTCAATCCTCAGACAAATTGCCACCAAATTCTTATCCATTTGCAAATCCTGAAATTCTAGAATCTTCTTTTACAAAAGCAGTTGTGCAAAATTTCAGAGATGGGAATACAAAAACCACAACTGTGAGTAATGCCATAGATGCGTGCAGTCATATTGATTCTACATCAAACACAAAGTCTTTTGACTCTAGTCCATCGATACCAATGGATATGGTACAAGAATTGTGGAGGGAACTTCGTACATGTCGAAAGGATTTAGGACAGGATGACGACCAAGAACAACAAAATGTTATTCAAGTTCTTAAACTTACTAGTGGGCTGACCGATCTAATTTCTGAAGCTGACTTATTGTTTCGTGATCACCAACCAAAACAATGTGTAAGTGTTTTAAAATGTGCTTTTCTTCGTTTATATTGTACCGACACCTTAATTATGACAATAATGTGTAGGGTATGATGGAGCCTTCGATGACACTTTTTGAAGAAGCCACAAAGAGTTGGTATGATGAGCAAATGATGATGTCTACAGTTGCTGTACATGGTTTTTCTTTTTATGCCAAACATATATCAGATGTAGGATCCAAGTTTGGTTATGAGAACGAGGTAGATCTAATCTCAGAGATGTTGGCTAGCACTACTAATGTTATGGCACTGGGAAAATTGTCTAGACAAGACCAAATAAAAAGTACCAACATATATGACAATAAGCTATTGAAGATGAATGACCTGACAAATGATACCAAGTAGGTATTCCATGACTTAATTTTAGAGTAGTGATGAACATACCACCATTTTACCCTCACAACATCCATAGTATTTTTTTATAACTTTTTATACTTTTTTTTTTCATTTATAAGTGTTCAATGAATCTTCTTAATCATTAATCACTGCATCTAATATATTATCCTTTTTGAGTGTGAAACTTTTTTACAAATTTATCTTTAAAAAATACTTTAAAGATTGAAGAAAGAAATGTATTTACCTTTGGTATGAACTCTTAAGTGATACAAGGGTATTGGAGTATCGGAATACAATACTATGCATGCATCTTAAGGGGTATTGGATGAATGTTGGGACTATACTAGATGTTTATCTTTTTCCATAATTTGAATTGTTAGTGCAAACAATTCCACAACTATCTGGAACTTATTATCTTAGCGATTTGCTAATGTGGAAATATGATGAAAACAGAACATCTTTTTCCAGCGTGATCCGGTCCATGATGCCAGCATTATCATCCTTGTCAGTGAGAGGTCTTGCATTAAGTGAATATATATCTGCACTACGCCAAATCTCAATTTCTGAAGGTTTTCGCATTTCACATGATTCAGAAAATACGAGAAAACGAAGGTACATGTTATGAAGCAAATTTAGTTTTCAGCGTTCTAATTAATTGGAATAGTTAACCAAGAATATTTGAATTGTTTAAATGCAGAAAAGTTGATCGACATTATTTGAGCAGAGGTAAATTGAAGTTGACTCCTGAAGATATATCATTGGTGTGCAAAGGTGATTTATACAGAAAGATTTCTTCACAGTACATTGCTAAAATGGAAAGCAAAAGTGCATGATCGAACCTTAGAGTATGGATTTAATTTAATAGTAAATCCATTTGTGGTGTAAAAATAAAATCGCTGGTGATTGGCATAGGACGAGACCAATAAAGTTTATTTTTGCCTATGATAATGATCATGGACTGAGACGAAAATAAACTGCAACAGCGATAGAATTACCAAATGAGACTTGTATGAACCTTTAATTGTAGGCATTTTATTGTTACTGAAATAATCTTGTTTTAAACAAGAATTATGTAGTTATGACATTGCATCAAAATTTTCAGTTTTACTGGATGTTGATTCATCTACATGATAATTTTCTTGATATTGGAATGGCGGATCTCCCTTAGGGACTAAGGGGGTCGTGGGCCCCCTCCTTTTTTTTCACATTATTTATTAAATTATATAATATATTCATATAATATACTTTTATTGTTTTAAAGTATAACTAAAAACATTGGTTTTGTTATATATCAAACTTAAATAACTATTACATTTAAAAATTTGAAGAAAAATGATAATATTTATGATATTTTTTGTTTCAAACATTGTTTTAAATATGTAGTTGTGACATGTTGCATCAAAATTTCCAGTTACCGAATGTTGATTCATCTATATGATAATTTTCTTTGGACAAACCTTTGCAAAAAATTTATATATAGGAACCAATGGCAGACCTTGGTTACGGATTAAGTGGGTCGGCTCCTTATGTAACATCTCATTTAATATATAACCTTAATTAAATGAAATATCATATACAATATAATATAAAGAGTAATGCCATTTAGTTTAAGTGTCAAGCATTACAGTTATCCATGAATAAACTGGAATAAAGACTGGGCACACCAAGATATCATGAACAAAATTAAAAGATTCAACGGATGACCAAAAGTTTGCTCATAGAGCAAAAGATTACAATATAATAAAGGACTTTCACAACATGAGTCTAACATCAACCCATGACCATCAAGTTGCAGCATTCCCGTTGTCACTGTGATCACAAGGAGTTCCCATATCTGCTCACACCAAAAGGATTGGTGATCATTGCAAAAAGGAAAACACACACAAGAAGACAACACAAACAAGAAAGGTAAGCTAGAGTAAAAAGGTTTTATCATACGACTAATTATACAATTTAAAGTTCAAGCACAGATAAATCAACCAAGCATGTGATAGCAAACAACAAGACTCTAAGACTCAATTATCCGGATACATATATATAATCAGTCGGATTCACTAGATGCTTGCACTTGTGATGGCGTAGCCATTGGCAATGGGTTTCACCCTACCACGTACAAGATTAGCCTTCAAACATCTAAGGCCATTATTCTGCCAAAGACTAGGGCCTCTTACTACTCTTACCACTTGAGTTAGTATGCTCTACATGAGACTAACTGACTCTTTATAGCTTTAGGATGCAATCCTTACTTGAATCCTTACTTAATTATATATGCTGAGGCACCACCACAAAATCTTACTAAGAGGTTCGTGGAATTATGTCCATTACATGAGACACAACCATGAGCTCTCACCAAGAGGGTCATGGAATTACGTCTATTACATAATGCACCACCATGAGATCTCACCAAGAGGTCCATGGAATTATGTCTAACTCATACCATAGCCATGCTTCACCAACCAACCATAGATTTATCATGCATACCGATCTCATGCCCATATTCAACCAACCATCCAATCATGTTTAATACGCATAATCATACCAAACTCATGAATTCCAGCCCATTAACCATTTAATACATGTATATTCACCCAATTAATGCTTTAACACCCCAAATTTAGGATGTCACGAGAAGCTATCATTGCTCTTTTTGTTTAAAATAAAACGATTATATCACAAAAAGGCACAAAAATACTCATAGTTTAAATGTAAATAAGTAATCCAAACTCCCATTGAAAATAGTAATAATAAAAAAACAAAGCTCCAATCAAATACTAGAAATCAAAAGCAATTTTCATAGTCTTCATTGTTTGATTGAAATAAACTAAATAAATAATAATCCCCTCGAGTACATTCCATCCTCTCCGCAATCTACTTTGAGTCAGAAACATCTGCATTACCATCTACTCACGTATAACACACACGTTATACGATCATCGCATGGGAAACAAACACACAAACAAAAAAATAGGGGTAAGCTAACCATAAACAATGATATATAAAAGAATTTCGTAAGAAAAACATGTCTAATAATACTCAATGTCGCATTCAAGTAACACGGAAACATTATCATCACAATTCATCCTTAGTTTGAACATACAAACCCCAAATCCAAACAATCATACGAAACTAAACATAGCATCACATTCATCTAAAATCTTCAAATATAGTGATCATAATCAAGCTTTGGTTTTCCGCGGCCTCTCACCCCACAACATCAACATCTAGTGTCCTAGAATAGATGGTTCGATGTGTCCCATTAACGTAGCCAGATTGTTTCCCTTATTCCTCAAGGAATTATGAGTAAAAATGTCGATGCATCGCACATCGGGCACTATACTCACAACGAGCCGAAATAAGGTGAAACATTTTTCCCCTCCCCACTGCTTCACACTGGTAAGAGGGTACAACACTCGAACCAATCCTTTACCATTGCTTCACACAGGCGAAGATAATCTGTAAGACCCGTAGAATTTAATTAATTAAATAATTAGTTAATTAATAAATAGGGAGGGGTAATAATTATGACATTAAATGATGATTGGTATGACGTGGAAAAGTACTAGCTCAAGTGGTTGAGAGTACTTGGTTTGTGTGAGAGGACTTGGGTTTGAGTCCTATGTATGATACTTTTTGTATTATTATTATTATTTCAATCTATGAAAGCATGTTCTGTTATGATATGATGCTTGAATTGTGATTTCTAGCATGAAATATGAATTGGCATGATGGTTTGATATTGATTTGGCAATTGCATGGTTATGG
>Ga0209589_1005648_pt1 | contig 21141 bp, 9 predicted proteins | sample CowpeawhiteBW_FD_187525 | JGI IMG/M metagenome (GOLD analysis project Ga0209589, IMG submission 187525) | Root nodule microbial communities of legume samples collected from California USA - Cow pea white BW (SPAdes) (version 2) | ecosystem: Host-associated > Plants > Roots > Nodule | place: USA... | reverse complement strand
TATATATCAGATAATAAATGAGTTCTGTCAAGTCAGAAACACAATTTCTTAGAAAATCAATCATGAAATTAAGGAATTAGAAACAATAATCAATTGTTTTTCATTTTTTACTATTTAATTAATTTTAAAAATTAAATATATATTGATTCTTAGAAAATTAATTTCATAAATTAAATTATAACAAAATCAAACTCAGACACAGAGAAATTAAGGGATCTGTAAAAAGTAAAAGAAAACATACGATTAATAGTGAGTCAAAGTAGGTGTTGGATATCCAAGTAGAGTTTAAGTACTTATAAACTTATTGTCTTAAGGTTTTTGGTTGAGAGTGTGTCAATATCTTTTATATATATATATATATATATATATATATATATATGGTTGGATTCAGGTTTCATTAGTGTTTATCTCCCAAGTGAAACTTCCTTTATAAAACTAACAAGTGGTATCAGAGTCGATAGTTAAAACTGATTCAAACGAGTGCAATATGATCCTTAAATCGAAAGTTTTTCTGTTAAGAATTTCAAGTAAGCGTGTCCTTTTTTCTCTGTAAACCTATCAGAAGGATAGTAATAATTTGTTGGAAATAAAAGCAGATCGAAAATTTGGCTCATTTAGGAGTGTGATTCTATGTATGTTGTTGATTTGTTTTACTAAATTTATGGTCGAGAAAGGTAGCATAGTGAAGACAAAAATGTCTGTGTTGATGTGGGGGGCCATATGGTTTGTTCTGAAAAGCATACGAGTCTGTTTCTGCACATCCACATCATCATTTTGAATGATGTGAGAGGAAGCATATGGTATATGGTGCCAATGCTGGTATCTATCTTCGGCTACATATACATACATATATATAGATAATGTGCATGAAAGGGATTTCCCTTCTCGTCACTTCCAAACATGTTAATTGCGAATCACATCACAAAAAAAAAGTTGTTACTCATTAATTGTACTCACAAATCAGAATCACAGAAACGAAGTTCCTAGAAGAAACAGCCTTCACCAACTTGCAACTAAAACTTTATGAATACGTACGAACGAACGAGTAATATCTTAAGCAGTTTTTGGTAGTGAAATAAAAATTATTGATTACTCTTACTTGTCTAATTTTGTTAAATTTATTTTGTTCAGCAGTGAAGGACTCTAAAACTTTGACAGTGTAGAAGAAATCAGCACCACACTTACGAAGGATCTGAAATATTTACAGAATATGGGTGTGATCTGTTGTCAAACACTCAATTTTGTTAAATTATGTTAAATTAAGAAAACTACTAATTAACAAGTTTTAGTGTTCAACTTGCAGTGCAATGCACGTTCTACTTTTCTTCTGTTTATGCGAAAAAAAAAATAGTATTCCACGCGCGAGGGACAAAAAAAAATGGATAAGTTCTCTTTGACATTTCTTAAGCCAATATATAGTAATAACTACTGAATTTCCAATTTCTTCTTCCAGAAACAAAATTTGCCTTATCGAAACCTTTGCATATGCATAATTTGTTTGCAATTATATATATATATATATATATATATATATATATATATATATATATATGAATTACATGCCAAATGTCATTAATGAGAAAAAGAGAAAAAATTATTTAAGAATAAGAATATCTTGTTTGCCGAGCTTTAACTGATGTTAACGTGAGCGAAGATGATGAATTTTATTATAATAATTAGAAAAAACTGTAATGTGTACTTATTCTTTTTAGGTCAACCTTTTTCTATCTTAATCAGTAACAATTATGGGTTATTTTTCTGGAATTTTTACCTAATGATATCTCTTTCCATTTGGCTCATCACTTTATTTACAAGGAAAAAGTTGTATCATGTGTCATCTCTTTTGTCTGGTCTATCAGGAAATAATCTGCAATATTGAATTTTTAGGTGTCCCTTTTAAGAATTTGTAGCTTCTCTTTATTTATCTCTTCTGATTTACTTATATAAGAGTTATTACGCTCAAAATGAGTTATAAAACATTGATCCAAATGTTTGATATTTCGGACATTTGGTTTTTCTGTGGTTAGTGATTCTTTCTTTCACTGAATCCCTTACTAAAAATAACAAACATCAGAGATACATATATACTCTTGATAATGGTTTGGGCTCTGAGTGAAAGTCTAAAACACTATTTAATCAAACTAATTCGATGTGAATGATCTCATTAATTACGTAGCCTAAATGTGGATTCCACAGAGATTTTATTTGCATATAAATATGTTGTATAATTTTAGTCAACCATTATATATAAAGGATCTGATTATTCCACAGATAATAGGGACTAATAACGACTATCACTACAATTGCTGCAAAGAACAATGTGTTTCTTTGACCATATGAGTTGACACTTGAGAACAGATAAAAGGGTACATTAATAATTCCTGAGACAATTTTTATATGCATTTATATATAACACATCACTGATTTATATAAGTCACACTAATTGTCCCAAGCAGGAACGAAGAGTAAGCTCCAGATTAGGAACTTGATGAAGCTTTTCTTGCTTCTTATTATAATCTGATTTCGTTTCTTGTTCAAAGTAGCTTATGCGCCCTAGCAACGACAGAGTCGCATCATTATTCTTAACTTCACATTTCGACTCATCTTTTTCATGACAACCTCCAACGTTGTTGCTACCAACCTGTTAATTCAACGACAAAGCAGAAGAAGCAAAAGTGAAAAAGTAAATCACTTTAACATAAATCACGTTTAGTTTGAAATCAGATTAAAGAAGAACATTGATAATTACCACGTCAAAGAGACTCGAACGTCGCTTCTTCTTATCTATAGTTGCCAATCTGAGAAAGTACTTCTGAGCATGGCTTGCAACTTGTGTTGGAGTTCTTGTTGTCACAAAGTTTCTGGAGATTCCTCTCCAATCACCCTTTCCCAGCTTCTCCAATCCGACAAGGAATATTCTGTGTTCTTCTTCTGTCCATGGCACTCCTGATAAATATGCATAACAGACACCAATGTTGGGTATTATTTAATGAAATGGTAGATTCTAGACAAGAATCAAGGAAAAGAAAAGTAGTGTAATAAGTATAATGAAAGATTTTCCTGAGAGGTAGGAAAGATGAATAAAAGAAAGAAAGAAAATGAATGATATACCTTTCTTTCTCTCTTGAACTCGACCTATGAGACCATCTGAGAGATACCCAAAAGAGGTTCGGTCGGAGTTTTCATCAATGGTTAATCTTGAAGAAGAAAATGAGGAAGATGATGAAGAGGGTAAAGAGTCCATGCTGAAGCTTTTCTTGATGGTAACACAAGTGTCTAATTGCACGCCAAAGAGACGAAGCCCAACGAAAGAAGAGCCTCTCAAAGATGTGCAGGTCCTTGAATTGTGCCCTATCACTCCACAATGCGAGCACTTTCTCCCCATTATTCAGATTTTCTGAGAAACCCCTCAAATCAAAAACCAAACTTTATGATCTATATATGCATGTAAGTGTGTGTATGTTATAGAGAAATAGAGAGAAATAGAGAGAAATAGAGAGAGCAGAAAAATGGTTTGGTTTGAAGGTATATATGATGATGATGATGATGATGGAGTAGGGTGTGGGGTTAATGAAAATGTAGTCACACCCACGAAATTTTATTGGATGGATATAGTTTATTCTTGGATATTTTTACAACTTTTTTTTTTCCTTATTATTAAAAAATAAAAAATCATAAAGATAGGGATACCTTATCTTATTTGGAGCATTTATGTCCTCTGGGACTACACAGGATCCATCTATATCTAACCTTCAACTTATAATTTTATATAATATTGTAGCAGAGTAATTTATAGAACTCTCTTTCTGCACCTTCTATATGCTCTAACTTTACCATAAAATCATATATATATATATATATATATATATATATATATATATATATATATATTCTTCTCTTATTTTTCTTTAAATTTGTTCCATATGCATATTCTTGTTCAACACATCATGAATATTGAATTAGAGTGTAAAAGCAAGACTATCAGGAATTTCTCTTCATTCAATCAAGGTTGGTCTTTGTATGACTCAAGAAATATTATAGGAAAGGAAGACTTTGAAAGTTGTGTCAGTCAACCAAAATTTCATTATTCGAAGGGACTTGCAAAACGCATATCAAATTCACACTGTTATTTAAAAGCGTGAAGTGAACGTGATGAAATCATAAAACTTCTGACTTTCCAGATAAATTTATACACAAACCATATATATCTATCTATATATATGGCTAGAAATTATATGGTACAATTTTGCCTAATTAATTTAGTTTTATATTGAAAGTGTATATTTAAACTGAAATGGTGGTGACTCGTAAATTATTTACTTCTTCTGAAAACTTATTATTTATATTTATATAATGAAACTATAATATGTTTTTAGTAATTGAATTAATTAACTAATTAAATTGGATCAATAATTAGTTTCACTTTAACTTTTCTTTTTTTATCCCAACTCATAGATTACGACAAACTTTTAAGGTTTTTAGCCAGAATATTCTTGGTAATACTGTTCAAAGTCAAAACACTAAACCATTTTGTGGGTTGGTCATTTTATTCAAACATTTGATATATATAGTAGAGTAGTGGACTAATTTCATTGCAAGAGGGTTATATTTTCTTACTTCTAAGTACTTGTTTCATACCAAGTCATAGTTGTAATTGTTATTGTAATGGTTTTGTTTAAGTATTTTCGTACAATTAAAAAAATGAAAAAAAATACATAAGTTGCAAGAAAAGGAAAACATCAAGAAAGAATAACACGGTTACAAAGAGTATTTCTAGTCAGATACTAAGTAAAGTCGCTCATTAATTAACTATAAAAAGTAAAGTGGCTTATTAACTCTTGATTTAATAGTTATTAAACAAGGTTGTTGATAAATAATCACTTCTTTTTTTTTTTTAATTTTGTTTTACAAATTAAATTTTAAGTAAGTTATTAAATGCATCTCGTTATTTATCCTACCCTTAATTATAATATCTTAATATTTACTTTTTGTTTTCTGTGTAGAATGATTATTGGTATTATCATATAACACCAATTGTTTAAGTTTGTCAATACACTCTAACGTCAGAGCATACAGTTACCTAAATTGAAAAGCAGATTAAATAAAATCCCTGTTGGTTTTTCTCTAAACTATTAATCACATCACATCAAGAAATTACAAATATAAGAACTACAAAAAAAAACATTAAAAGAAAACATATATGCTTATGGTTATAATTTACAAACAATTAAGCAATGAACATATCGCTCAAATCAGGGCTTTCTGCCGTTTGAAAATAACTGTAGAGAATTCTCAACTTGAATTGTTTAACTCAACACAAAATAATAAATTCCCTTCTATGTTAAAAATATAATTTCCTAAAGATTTTTTATTGATTCCTTTTCTTATTAAGTCACATATGTTGTTGTCTCATTTATTTATTTTTTCTTTACATTTCTAGTTATTTTCCCTCCACTCACAGAAGTTGAGTTGAGTTGCCACGTGATGAAGGTCGAGTCGAGTCGACACGGAAGGAAGGTCGAGTTAAGTCGACACGGAAGGAATGTCGAGTCGAGTCAGCACTTGCTAATAGTTGAACTTGGTAGATCTGAGACGAAGGTACAACCCCATTGACCATGACCAAAGATCGAGCTGAATCGGTCAAAGCTAAAGTCAAGTTAAGTCAACCCAAATTGAAGTTGAGTTGAGTCAACTCAGGTCGAAATTCGAGCCAAGTCAACTCTTATTGAAGGTTGAAATGAGTTAGACTAGACTAAAGGTCAAGCTGAGTCAGCATGTGTCGAGAGCCAAGTTGGCTCATGTCGAAGGTCAAGATGAGTCGGCTTGTGCCGAAGGTCCAACCGAGTCAGCCTGCCGAATGTCGAGTCAAGTTAGTTTGTGTTAAAGGTTAAGTCGAGTCGGACTAGGTCGATAGGCGAGCCAAGTCAACCCATGATGAAGGTTGAGCCTAGTTAATTCAGGTTGAATCTTTGTGAATTGATCCGAATTGAAAATCAAGACAAATCGTCTTGAATCAAAGGTTAAGCTAACTCAACTCATGCTAAGGATAGAGTTGAGTTTGCCTTAAAATAGAAATTAAATTGCTTTATTCTAACAAGAAAATTGAAATATAAAATATTTCAATTACTCCATCCAAACAAACTATTTAATAAATGAAAGAAATTCGATTGTAAGTAATTCAAATACTATACAATTAAATTTCTTGAAAAAAGCCCTCATCTAAACACAAGGGAAATGTATTAAAATTTTTGAGTATAAGTTGAAGTTTCATATTTAGTAGAGATGAAAAAGTTAAGTACCATGTGAGGAAAAAAAATCGCTATGAACTTATTATTTTAAATTTTTGAATTAGAGTATTGTCAATCTTTTATGTGTAAATTGAACTCATGTCTTATTGATATTATATCTTTTGGTAATCATTCCTCACCGTACCAATCAAAATGTATATTTTATTTAAAAATGTGTGGCAGAAAAAAATTTATATGTGATAAATAATGTGATAAGACCATAGGGAGACAGAAAAAGAAGGTGAAAACGAATGATAGACGCATGATGCAAAATCTGGTTTTGCCATGGATATAGGACCTTTCTCCATTATTTAGAATCACTGAATAAAGAAGTGATTCCTGATGAGGACATTCCTAATATATGAATAAAGTTTGCAAATGAAAGCAGAAATTTTGGATAATTATTTATCTTGATGAACCTAGCTTTTTCCTACTAACCTAGCTACTCATTTTAATATCATTATTGTATCTCGAGGCTTAAGAAATTGAGTTAAAAGCAAGTTGGAGCTTTCTTTAAGCTTTCAATTCATGAGAAAGACGACACATCCATATACGCCCTCATCTAACTCACACTCATTTGGCATTATCATACAAAGGAATCTTCTTCAATATTGTTACCATGCTTAATTATTTTTTACAATTTCAATAATCATCACAAAATATTATAATTTATCTTCAATCACTCTCTAATTAGTTAATGATTTCTAGCCATAAAATTAACAAACTATTTTTCTATCGTACCTTTTCATGTGTACTAACTACTACTTTACGTATTTTTAATGGTCTTGTTAGATCAATCTCTAAAAGACGAGTTCCTTAATTGAGTGGCTAATTAATTATAGATATTAGTTTTATAATTAATACCATTAATTATTTCCACTCACATTCAAACGCCAAAAGTCATGTTTATGCATATAGCAGTGCGCCACTAGAAAGAGTTGCATCCAATAACAAAGTGTTTGATAAAAAATTAGTTCATGGTTTCTTGAAGTAGAAAGATCACTTTTTGCATTATGCTTTTTTGGATCGAGTACAATTACTATAGTATATAATTTTAGTGAAAGTACGATACTAATCCTTTTGCATATAAATAGCTTGTGTTAAAATATTATAAAATTATCCAATTCTGAGGAGGCATGGATGCAATATTTGCTTCTTTTTTTACCAAATTGGACCATCCACTTGATCCTATATTGGATGTGGAAAAGGACAACGGGTAAAGAACGAGGTAGGTTATTTCACAGGTCAGAATCAATTCAAGGATATTCAGAATATATACTTGAAAATATTTATCAACAATAATAATATATATACCAAATATTCTAAATTATTTAACAATCTTTTTACGAATGATTCGGTATCAATTAGAACAAGTTTAAAAGATTAAGACACTTTTTTTAATTCAAAATTTAAAATAAAAAGTTTATAGATCTTATGTCTGTATATTATTTATCTTAATATTTTTATTGGTATTTTAACTTATCTTGAAATTTTATCGTGTAATTTGTTTTTGTTTCTGGTATATTTATCACCAAGTTAAATCCTCTAGTATTGGAATGTAGGGATGAATTTTGATCCTCTCATCCTAAACCAAACAAATCTTTTCAAGTGTTCTTTACTTTCCTCCTCCCATCATTACATTATCTTAAAGTTGTTGTTAGCTTTCTCATGAATACTGTGATAACTAAAATCGCCATTATAGTTACTTTTTTCGATCATGACCAATCTTATTATATCTCAGATAAATATTATATCATGAAAAGATAGATTGCATCACTAAAATATTGCAGTACTATAATGAAGTTTTTAACTTAATAAAGTCCAGCGCAGCACTTTGAGTTATTCTCCAACCAGTTGAAAAGAAAGTTAGACCGATATGTATAAATTGATTGTTCTTAAGTTTTAGATTAGAGATACTTCATAATTTCATAAATTTATTGTTTTACAGTTTTAGTTCCAAGGTTTCAAAAATATTAGACTCATGTTTCATTGATGTTGTAATATTCTAGATCGTAAAATAACAAAACCAATTGCTTTTCACATTGAATTTCCTAGAGCTAGTTGCGTAAGATACATTAGTACAGGTAGGAGTAGCCCTACCTAGAAGTTTTAACGAAATGGTGGCACCACTTGGTCGAGGCGAAGGATCACTATATGCATACTTTATGTTTGTTATATTGACAATCATTCAATTTTCTAATACATGATTCCTCGAAGTGGCTTTCTAATTTTCAAAGAGGTACTCTTCCTAGTAATCGCTTTCTGTAAAGTCAAAAGCAACATGGAAAATTTGGCAACAATGATTGTGCAAATGAGGAAACTGGGTCTTCTATTCGCCACTCTCTTTCTGCATTTCATCAATATCAATATCTAATTTCCTTCTTATTGCAATCATTTCAATAGTTTATAGCTGCTGAGTTCATCATATCGCCAAATATCAGTGAGCAATTATATACATTAATCACCTTCAATACCATCGAATCATATAGTTTAAGTGTGTAATTATCACTGAGATACTACTAATGAATGAATACATGAAATGCACAGTGAGATTCCTCTCTCTCTCTCTCCTTGCATGGTGTAACACAACTCACTCATCAAAATAACATCAAAGAAGATTAATTATTGGATAAACAATAAAAAAATTATGAAACATAGTTAAAAGAAGGTTACTGTTAAGATATATCCGATAAGTCTCACATCACTTAGGAGTCGAAATTAAATGCAGTTTAAATACTCTTTCCTTCCTCCATTCTTCAAAAACATTTTTTAAAGGCAAAATCGTAACGGAGTTCTATACCGTTCCTAAACGAACAATACCTCATAAACGTGATAGTTATTAGTAATTATGCGTGTCATACAAAAACATTGGCAAACAGTTGTGTCTACTTTTATCTAGGATAAACAATAAAAAAAAGGGAGAACTAAAACAAGACAAGTTAAAGGTGGTGAGATAAAACAATGACAGATTGAAGAACAGTGTAGAAAATTAACAGGTCCCCGCGTTTCTACTAATTACAGCTCATTACTCTAAATTGACAATTTATCTGTAATGGATATTGATTAGTCCAAAAACAGAAAGATGGAAACAGCTCTGCATTATTGACTGCTGAAGTTAACACAAACATATAGAATGCATATACGTTTCCATCTGTTTATTGTTTCCCAAAGATTCCACACATGTTCCGAGGATTTAATATCACAAACACTTCTTTTCTTAATCTATTTTATTAATTTGTCACTCTCTTCTAAATAACCAATTATTTGCGCCTGCTTCAATCAATGGAAATGATAATTAAACAAGTAATTTTTGCTTGTAAAAAAATTGAAAAAATGTGTCTCCTTTTATGAGACGTATAAAATGTTTGAGACTTGGTATAAGAATAAAAGAATGTAGCTAGAAAAAGAGTTGATGATGAGAGAATTGAAATGGTATATAAAGCCAGCTGTTATGAACTGGTTTCTTGAGCTTCGTTTCACACGTTGTGATTGTCGCATAAAACTAATCAGTGGATCGACCCAGTGATGCACTGTACGGACATTTTTAACAAAAAAACATCATTTTCTCGCACCAACTTTGCTGTTTGAGTGTGGAAGAGCTGCTGAATTATCTTCTTCTTCTTCTTTTAATTTGTTTTTCACTATATATGTATACTTTACAGAAATACCTATCACAATAAATTAGGTTTCTTGTGTGATTATCAACTATATGCTATCTGTTGTCATTAGACAGTGTAATCTGGTTTTAAGCAATAACAAAAACTTTCTTCTCTTCCCTACATAGTAATTAATTATATTTGAAGACAATGACATTGTATTTTTTTTCTATGAAATTGTTAAGGAAGGAAAGAGATTGCAAATTTTCTTTCGTTTCGATGTGTTGAGATCAAAATTAAGCAATTTTTCATCTTGGATTTCAGATTTCTAATTCAGAATGATTTGTATGCAGGTAACTTTAAGTAATTAGTAGCTTTTGTTCAAAGGTAAATCTTGGTGATCGGTAAAAAATAACTTAACATATTGTAAAAAATAATAGAAAGAAATGAGAGAAAAATAAAATAAAATAGAAATGTTATAATTATAATATTACATTATAAAGTGGTTATGAAGAAATTGGTATTTGCAGATATTATCTAATTAGTTTTAATGTTTTACAAGAAATATTTGAAGTGATTGGACATAAATATGAATGGGTATAGGTAAAAGAAAGTATATAAATACTTCTTTTTTAATTATTTTATACTCTAATTTATTTGATACTTTAGTTTATAATTGATATGTTATAATAATTTCTTCATTATTGTTAAGTACAGGAACAAATTTATGAACTTTTAAGATGTTTATAATATATGATTTTTTTATTTAATTTTTATTTTAATAAAAGTTTATTTAATAAATATTTGAATAGTACTCATGATTATAAGCTTTTACTTTAATTGGATACGGAGGGTTTGTATAAGTTTCAATGGAAAAGTTTCAACTACAATTATTAACAATTTATTAAGTTATACAATATGATATATATAAATTCTAACAAGTTTTTAGTGTAATAACAACTGATGATTGTGGGAAGGAAAAAAAATTGTGATTTTACAAACTCAACGGATAAAATCTACAACAAATATGAAATAAATAATTTTTAGTAAATATACACAGTATAAGTATTTTAATTGTCTTTTTATTAATCAGAAAAATATAGGCAAGTATATGATAATGTCTACATTCGCGGAAGCTACTAATTTTGTTTATACATTTTTTTAAAATTAACTAATTAAAACATTTATTTTAAAAAAATAGCAATTAAGAAAAGTTCAAAATTTCATTTTATATGTACTTATATTTTTTATTTAAAATTAAAGTATGTTTTTTTTAAATGCATTTACTTATGCTTTGCGGTATATTATTTGAATTTAATTTTTAAGAATACTAAGTTCATTTTATCCTAATATTTTATCATGAAAAGTTATTTCAATTATACTTTAAGATTAAAATTGATATTAAAAAATATTTATCTTCAAATACAATTCTCTACTTTATCAAATACACTAAATATTTATCTTCAAATTTGTAAGCTCTATGTATGTAAAGTTTATCTTATTTTCTATTCTCATAACAAACTTATAAAAAAAATCATTCTAAAGTAGATCCTATCTAACAATAGAAAAAAAAAATAGTTGTTCACTTCAAGCTTCATATGTTTCATTATATAATGGCAGAAAAATACATGTTTGCTTGAATTTTGGAAAACATTTTCAAAACCACTGTCGAAAATTGATACACTTGTCTTTAGTTGTCAAATATTAAAAAGGAAAATGAACGAAAATAATGTGAAATATTCTAAGCCATCAGTTATATATCTTTATTTTTATGTTAAATTTTTAAAATTAAGTAAAATTAAGGTTCTTGAATAAAATAAAAATATGAAAATTCTTTAACGTTATTATTTATTTTTTAAATAATGTTTTATTTCATCATAGTGATAATCCCATTCATTAATAAAACAAATAACCAGTCATATTCTAACATAAACAAGATTTATTATGTATATATAATATTAACAATTTTGATTTTTCCCTTATCACTTTTTTTAAAGTATTGACCCAATAGGCGATAGAGAATCTTTGTGGCCCAACTCAAACTGAAACTCAAGAAAATAATATTTTTTTCGGACTGTTGATTATTCACGAATGGGCCTTGGACCCCAATTGGAGCCCAATTGGACCCGTAAAAGGATGTCATTCCTTTCTTCCTCCAAATTATTGTTTTACACACCTTTCCTATTAACTGCATATTATTTTATTTATTTCAGTTGCTTTTTTAATTTAGTCCTCTCTAGTTTTTCAAGGTGAATTGTGAATCAATTTCCAAAGTTTTTCTCAAAATACTTAATATATTTTGAAACATAATTTTCATAATACTGTTTAAAAATCCTTAAGTAGTTTAGTACCGAAATAAACATCAATATACTCATTTTGTCTAGATAAGGGTAACTTTGAAATAGTAATTAAAAATGGAAAGAGTGGTGCAAAAAGTAACCATTGACTTACTCGTATTCATGAGCCCAACTCTCAAGACCAAATGTTGAGCCCATGCTCACTAATTGAGAACTCTTATGGAACCAGCACCAATAAAATAAAGTCACCATAACTCTATAAGTAGAAGGATTGGGATGATTGAAAGAATATATTAAAATATATTAAAAAAGGGTTTAATTAGTGGGATGGTACCTATTTTCATTTAAATGTGTCAGTTTGGTCCCCACTTTTAAAAAGGTGTTAATTGAGTCCCAACTATTGAAAAGATGCATTAATTAGGTCATTTTTAGCAAAAAAATGATTAGCACCGTTAACGGTATTGATATTTAAAATGACTTACAAAATTAAATATTAATATTTAGATTAAAACTTAGTGGTAAAAGTCATAAATTAAGTTAACGGCTGTAATAATTTTTGTCTGAAAGGAAGCTGATTAATACATTTCTTCAAAAATTGAAACTAGATTGACACATTTTTTGAAGCTGGTACCAAACTGATATATCTGAACGAAAATAGGTACCATCTGATTAATTAAACCTTAAAAAAATATTTAAAATATTAACACAATATATTTTTAAGTATTTTTAATATTTAACAAATGACAACACTAAAAAAAGTGTTGTCAGTAAAGAATCTGGATTCTTATCAGCTTGACATCCACGACCACTTGATTTGTACGAATTAAAATTAAAATTGTTTCACGAAATTGCCATTACACCGGGAAGAAAGATTTAACCAAAACTGAAATGTTGTTCTGTACAATGAACTAAATAATTAACACCACTTCCAATTACGCTCCTCTCCACAAAATCGAAGATAATATTTACAGCACTGCTAAAAAATCTACGAGAAAAAACTAAGCTTTTTACAAGATAAAATTCAGAAGAAGCTTCAAACTTCTGCATCCTCCGCATTGTCCTCTGAAATTTCTCACAAGACAATAATGTTGTCGTTATGATTATCCTTGTTCATGTTCATGTTCTAATTATACGCTAATGTTCCAGGAAAACGGAAAATTGGATATGCAATCACATTAGAATGTCACCTTCCAGCATCCTCAGCACCTACATATAACAAAATGCATGAACCACTGTATAGTCTTGTAACTAAAATTAACATTAGAATGGAAAAATGATAAGAGGGAAATGTAATTTTAATTGATTTTCCAACCTGTGACATTCGAGGCCTTAAATGAGGATCCCGTCCAATACACAAAGAGGAACATTGCAGCATACGATATACCTCTTGATCAACATAGCAGTTTCTTAAACTCGGATCAACTAGTTTATAAATCGCTTGTTTTTCGAGCAATGGCCTTGCCTATGCACCAGACATTTCAACCCATCACACAATGAATTTGAAACTTTTACCTCTAAAATTTTAAGATAACAAAGTTATGGGTCTTTATTTTTATATAGTGTTTAACTTTGTCTTTTTTATCAAATATGAAACTTTGACTCAACTATTTCCTGTACTACAATTTCATCTTATTGGGCGAAAAGTACTTGAGAAAAAATGCAGATAAAAAGATAGAAAAGTGGGTAAAAAAATGATACCCATTCACTTAGACATTGTTGGCCTTTGGGACGGTTTATATCCACTGCTTTTCTTCCTGTGACGAGTTCCAGCAGTACTATCCCGAAGGAGTACACATCAGCTTTTTCAGTAATTTGACCACTCTGAGCGTATTCTGGCGCCAAATACCTTTAAAGAGCAAAGGTTTTCATCATCAGCAACTTTTTTTACAACTAATCAAAGGAAAAAGGAGAAAAAGAAATTGGGTTTCATTTGCCACTACCCAAATGTTCCTATCACTCTGGTTTCCACACCCATGTCTCCATCTGGCTGCCACCTAGCAAGCCCAAAATCTCCCACCTAACATCAATTACAACATTTCATATTATAAAACAAACCTAATACCATTATCATCAACACCAAACCATTCAAAATTCAAGAAAAATACGTACTAAAGCTTCAAAATCATGAGTGAGGAGGATATTGTTGGGCCTCATGTCACGGTGCACAATACAACCCACTCTACATTCTTCGTGAAGGTATCTCAATCCACGAGCTGCTCCAACTGCAATCTTTTGTCTTGCAGACCATTCCAGCACATTCTGCTTTCGTCCTGCAAATCCAAATCACCCCTTAGAATTTCGAAGTTATAAGTTTGGTTTAGTGATAAAAGTTAAAACAGAGAGTCAAAGATTTTGGGTTCAACTTCTCTACTGATACTTAGGAGATAAAATGTCAATTTGAAGAACTTAGTCTTTGAAATAGTTCAATTATGAATCAAAAGTTCTACATTGGATAAAAAAGACAAAGTTAAACACTATATAAGAATAAAGACTCATAACACTAACATTGATATCAATATCAAAACCGATAGTTTGGTCCAATAGTTTGGTTCAGAGTGACTAACCTCATAACCATAATAAAAAGGGGTTACTTATACACCTGAAGTAAAATATATCCGTATGAAAAGAAAAAAAAAAAAAAAAAAAAAAAAAAAAAAAAAAAAAAAAAAAAAAAAAAGCTGTCATAAAAGTGAACAAAATGCAGAGGAATTTACTGTAGAGATGAGAATCCAGAGAGCCATTGCAGATGTATTCGTAAACCAGCAATCTTCTTCCATTCTCCACGCAGAACCCGATTAGCATCACAACATTGCGATGTTGTGCACAGCTTAAGACCTCTACTTCTGAGCAAAACTCTTTATCTCCCTGAGTGCTGGCTAATTTATACTGTTTCACAGCAATGACTTGTCCATCATGCAGCACTCCACGGTGCACAGAACCAAAACCACCTTCGGCCAAGAAATTCGCCTGTGAAAAACCACCCGTGGCAAGTTGCAATTCAGCAAACGTAAACCACCGTGGTGGATTGCCAAAAACCGGTGCCTTGTGCTGACAAATGGAGCACAACGGAGGAGGGCCAGGAGCTGAACCTTTAGCCAGTGAAATTGCTTCTCTAACACTTTTGCTCAAATTCACATCAATCTTACAGTTGAGCATTCCCAGTATAGGATCTTCATCCAACTTCGAGAATTTCTCAAGCAAAGCCTCGTAGGCAGTGGCCAAACTCTTGTCGCTTGATCTTCCCATGTTGTCTTCGTCACCACCATCCATGCAAATCACATTCGCAATCCATGGCTGAAAATATGAACTCTTGGACGACATGCTGAGCTTTTCAGTCTCGGAGTCAGACTCAATATCCTCTAGGTTGGTGAGTCCCTCGTGAACCAAGGTGAAACCTCTCCTTTGTTTCTCGTAGTTGTGGGAGTGGAAAAATGGTGAAGTTGCAGGATCTGAGCTTGATATCGATGATGTTCCAACATCAGTTGCAGTTAGCGGTGGTGACCCTTGTTCAGGACTGCTAGCAGGAGTAACAACTGGACCTCTAATTATACCTTCAGCATCTTCTGTGTTCTCTGTCAAGTTTCTTCCAAGCTTCAATGGAGAACCCGTGTTTAGTTCCATTTTCGGTGAACTGTTCAAATTCAAGCGCAGAATCTTTGGCCTGGATCGCTTCATGATTACAATGTTGCAATGCAGCTGCTCCATGCAGTATTTCTTTTCATGTTTCAACTTTCTGCAAATGAGAAATTGGGAAAATTTCACAGATGCATTAAGCAACAAAAACACAATCTTTTAACAAAAAGTTAGAAATTACTTGTCCAATATAACCCAGCTTGATTGAACTCTCTTGGCCTCAGCGGCCACACCTCCACATGAAGAACCAGAAAGAATCTTCACTCTGATCTTTATCTGTGTAAATTGTTTGACACTTTAGAAAAGCCGAACACTACAGACATAAAGAAGCAAATAAACAATATACAATGTTATGTCCGAACCTTCTCTGGATCGTAAAAATCATGGAGTTGAAGCACTAACTGGGAACAGGATTTTGTAATAACTTCTTTCTGATCTGAAGCAGTGCCTAAACTGGATCTCCAATTACTTGAGGCACAATCAGTGGTGAATCTTGAAAATCCCCATACCCTCTTGCCTGCAAATGCAGAAATTATATAGGAAGTTATGAACCTCGATACAAGAATGAGTAGAACAGGATTCTGGATTGTTCAGATCTTTAGCAGCGACAAGGTTCAAAACAAAATTGTGTGAAATGTGCCACCCAGAGCCTCATTCTCTGTATTCATCTTCTAGTTTTACTTTTTCTTAACTCGGTTTTATAAAGCCATTGAGTGTGAAACTAATGTAACTAAGAAAGAGCCAAAGCAATTGGGTATAAATTGAAAGAAAGAGAATGAAGGAAAGTAAGCAATACTTGAAGAAAGAACTGGAATAACCACCAAGAGCTTAATGCAATCCCCTGGTTGAACAACATGAGTCAAAGCCCACACCAGAGCAGTTCTTGAAATATCTCTGGAAGCTTTAACTGCAACCACAACCACTTTTCCGGTGGTTTCTGAGGTGCCCATTTCTTCTTCATGACGACGACCCTTTTGGTTGCTCATCTCAAATCCTCAACTTGGTAGCAGAATCAACCACCAAAAGCCATGTGAAACGCTGAATCGGCAAAAATATTGCAACTTTGCACCAATGAACAGTGACAAGAAACAACCTCGGAAACCAAGGTGTTCTTCTTTTGTGTTACCCAGAAATGAAAAAGTAGCAGGCCACACACTCCAAGGCACTTTAGTTAAACAACCTTCCAGTTAAAGCACACACAGAACAAGTGAAAATCCACGCTTAACAGTGACTCCACCGCTACAGAAGAAAGGACAGTTTTTGTTACATTACATGACATAAAATTACAAAACCAGGGATGCCCAATTCACGTTGAGTGCGTGAGGCGATGGGAACATAATCCATTACCCCATCCATCTCTGATTATTTCCATTTTCTTCTGACATCTTGTGCATTATGATTGAGACAACAAGCGCCTTTGAAAATTGAAATTAAAAAAAGGGATCATTTCCAATCAAGTAAGGACAGGAAGAAATGGACAGTTTTTAGGTGAGAGTGTAGAGACAAATTCTGTTCACTAATCCCAAAATTGAATGCAAAAAAGGACCATGCCATGTTAATCATGTAAACCACTGAAGTTAGTTCCCTTCTTAGAAACCCGAAAAAGTTCAAGCCATTTCCGGGTACCGAAAATTATGCAGATGAAAAAGGTAATGCATGAATGAGCAGTGTAAAATATGTCGCTTGAACCGAGGGAAATGGATATTAAAAGTACTAGTAGTATTATACTATGAGCAAATGATCACAAAGTTTTTTGCTTAGAAATCACTCTCTATAGTTGTCAAATAGAGTGCATTGATGACGCTACATGTGGATTTTTTTTTTTAACTAAGTGGGAAGGTACCATCTTGTGCAAGTTACAAGGCATTGAACTGAAATCTCTTTGAAAGTTGCACTATTAAGATTATTTAATTTAGCAATATTGAGTAGGAACTTACTTACACCTCAGTTTAAGTGAATCCCCACTCAACATTTGGCACAAGAAGATGCAATAAATAGAAATATAGAAAGAGGTAAAATGAGAAATATTTAGTAGAGTGTTGCTTTCGTGGTGGCAATTGGTATGATTAAGGGGAGAAAATTTTTCCTTTGTGAAAGAATGGCCTAAGGCCACCATTGACTCTATTATGCCCACTTTGCTTGGTATACATTTGGTGGGGGCAAGAAGCATTGATGGTTGAAGTGAAAGATTGATGTCATTACAGAACACTCCATAGTGCATAATCAAGCTTTGCTCAAACTTGTTTCATAGGAGTTATGATTTCTATTATATATATATATATATATATATATATATATATATATATATATATATATATATATATATATTATATAATTAATATTGCATAGACTGATAAGATACTAGTTTCGTGAATTCAAGTACATATCGATCTAAAAAGAAGTAACCTCTTTGGCAACAGTGAGGAACTAGTGTCTTCGATATAGGATCAAAGTTGAACAGGATATCTAATATATGTCTGTATATAATAAACTCGTGTATGTAATATAAGAATGATTTACAACAAATATAAAACTTGGATAAATTATACTCTTAATAATTTTTTAAATAATGCAAATTTAACCAATCTAATTGTTGAATTTATGTTCTTGTTAATTAGATCATAATGCAAAATTATTTAAAAGTTTAAATGTTATTTAAATTTATCTTTTTCTAAAATAGATTTAGTTAAGTTTCAATATGATAAATTTAAGTATTTTTAATTATTATTTTTTAGTTAGGATTCAAAAATCTTACATTTTTCAATTAACTTCCTATCATTAATTCTTTTAGGTTAACTAAGTGATTGTAATTTTTTTCTTACTATCTTACTTAGTTATCTCCACATATTATGTTGTGTTGATATTATGTAGTTAACTTAACAGGTGAGTTTATAATAAGTTAAATGAAAATAAAAGGGACAATAACAGAAAACCTAAATATTGTGTTGGACGACCGAAATAAAGGTAAGAATGAAGCTCTACGCGAACTTTTGCAAAATTCATTATTAAAAAAACTCGTTTTTCCTATCAATTTTATTTTGAATTTTTTTTATTCAATATTTATAAATTTTGTTATAAAAAAATTTATAAAAAATTATTGTCAATTTTTTTTTAATATTTTGTATAAAATATTTTTTATAATAAATTTTGTAAAAAATATTTACGAATTTTATAATTTTGTAAAAAATAATTATTTACAAAAAAAATTACCTGATTCTTAAAAAAAAACAAAAAAAATATTTTTTCCTACAAATTTTTGTAATAAATTTGTAAAAAATTCTCATATGAAATTTTTTAGTAGTAATCAAATCTGGAGAGTACTGCAAAACAAAGATTTCTTTTGTGCAAAATCAAGAAATGCAAATGTCGTAAAGTTTCGAATACTTGGAGTCTATAATACTACTCATTTGGAAAAACAAACTATGAACTTGAACCGATCGAAATGAAATTCATTAATTACGAACAAAACTTATGCATCTCAATCTAGGATCACTCATCAAACTATGGAAATGATAACTCTGATTTTCATATATAAATGAGAGTGAATAATGTATTCTAGTTCCACAGGAATTTCGAGTTTTGTTTTTCTCTTTGTTTCAGTTTACGTTCATGAACGTTGCGTGTTATGTTAACTAAAAATTAAGTCATTTAATATTAACACAATATGAAGACAACTTATTAAGGTAATAAGATAATATAATAATCTTCTCATTCCGATGAGTACAAAAATTAAATGGTAGAAGGGACTCGTTAAAAATATAATTTTTTAGTGTTATAAATTTTTTAATAGAAACTCAATTAAAAATATATAAATTTATTAGAATTTAAAACTTAATTAAGCCTTCATAATATATATAAAAATTTAATAATTAAATAACATATTTATACAAATTTATATTATGTAAAATTTGACATATTATCGTTAAGATTTTATGCGACTTCACTAATGATATGGTGCTATGTAGATCAACACTATTTATTATTTCTCCAATCCTAACAAAAATACAAAAGCATAATGTTTTCTTTTTCTTTTAGTCAAAGACTTGCAAAGACCTCCAAAAGATACCAAAAATTAATAAATATATAGTGATTTAATTGTAATACACATGGTGATAGGTAATAATATTATAGTAGGGTAGTAAATTATATTTATGCTCATCCTTATACGAGATAGATTCCAACCCATGTGCAGTTAAATAACAACTTTTCTTGTCAATTTTCATGCTTGTACTCATATGTATGCTTAAAGACTTATTACACATATTTCAATGTACTATTTTAACAAATTAATAAAATAGAATCTCCATTTTCATATTAAGTTAATTATGAAAAAGTGCAAAATAAATTAAGTGTTTGCGTATACAATTTACAAATCTAATGTTTGTGTAAATTTTATTCAAATACCATATACAAAGATGATTTATGTGTTTGCATGCATCTACCCCCTCAATTATAAAGTCATACTCATAGTAGATTAAAAGAGTTAAAAGATATATTTCTACCATCCTCATAATTACACTGAAATTTTTCATTGCTTTCTTTTTTTTTTTTTTACTTTTTTTTTTTTTTTTTATTTTTTTTTTTTTTTTCTACTATTTTTTTCTGCATGTATTATTTTGATATCGGAAAGAGTTGTGAAAAAAAAAAGATTAAATTTAAAATGTGTTTTTATTAGAAGTGGACTTTAAGCTTAACTCAACCTCACAAAACCGACTTGTAAGGTAAAGTTTACACCTTACTTATATATTATGAAATCGTCTTATTTCTAGTCGATACGAGACTTTCATCAATTTCAAAACAAAAACTTTAATAATTTGTTGGACTATATATAAGTTTAAATATTAAATATTCTATGTATGTAATTTACTCTAATTTTAATTGAGGTTAGGTGTAACTAATTGGGTACCTTGGGTTTGAAATGGAGAACATAAGAGCACTATTGTATTGTATATAACGTGGCACAGCTGTTTGAGGTTGTCACATTTCCTTACAGCTTATCACAGTTCATTATAGGAGGAAGTAGGAATTCCGAACTTTCAAGACAAATTTTTCTTTTATACAAAATACAACAACTTTCAAATTTGGATTCTATTCTAGACAATGTTAAGCAATGTCTCAAGGTAATAATTTTAAAATTAAGATTTGCATATTCATTTATTATTTATAACTATAAGCATTTTATATTTTAATATTTTAGATGTGAAATTTTTATATTGATCGAGTTATTTAAATTAGATATAGACACGGAATAAGAATATAAATATATATATATATATATATATATATATATATATTTATTTTCATTTATATATATATTTTTATTTTTTT
>Ga0209589_1005645_pt1 | contig 21145 bp, 19 predicted proteins | sample CowpeawhiteBW_FD_187525 | JGI IMG/M metagenome (GOLD analysis project Ga0209589, IMG submission 187525) | Root nodule microbial communities of legume samples collected from California USA - Cow pea white BW (SPAdes) (version 2) | ecosystem: Host-associated > Plants > Roots > Nodule | place: USA... | reverse complement strand
TTATTCAACTTTTCTTCAGAGTCCAAGCAACGAACCCTCCATGTTGCCAACCTTTTCCTCTCTGCTTCCCAACTCTCCTTTGCCTTCTCCAATGCAGTCTTCTCCTCCTCCAGTTTATCCACCTTACCCTGCAACTCCTCCACCTTTTCCCGGCCACCCTCCTTCACTTCCTTCCTATAAAGCGACCCCACACGCCGGCTCAAAACTAACGCCTTACTCCCAAATTCGACCATTGTTCTCACAATGTGCTTCGCGTCCATGTTGTCAATAGAATTTACAACGGTATCCGGGAGGGTGATTGAAATATCCTTCCTCACGGATATCTCCGGCAACTCGATCAACCCAGCTTCCGGCCCCTTCTCCCCACTAGCTGACCCCGCCCCGCTAGCCGTTCCAAGCAGAGCCGCCCTTATCTTCTTCACATCTTTTCCCTTCTCGGGTCGAGGCGAAAGCTCAGCCTTCCTTTTCGTCCTACCGTGCACGTGCACCTCCACCACCGATTCGTGTAAGTTGGGAACATCAGCCTTCCCAGCCGCCTTGGCCTTAGCGGCCATTTCCTTCCTCAACGTTTGAAAGAGCGCCAGATTCTTCTTTCCAGACTGCGTCATATGCCCTACAATGATACATCACAACTCGGATCAAAACAACTTAGTATTATTAACACAGCTTAAGTAATAAACGGATACCTTCGATATCTATTATCGGGTACACCGAATTATAAACCCTAACTAGGCCCTTAGTGGGCAACTTATCGACAAACTTCAACAAGGTCTCCACAACCTCCTTATCACCAACCGATAATTCATCCATCCCCATGTCCTTATACTGAGAAGGATTGTTTGTCCAACTCAAAGGGAACTTGGGACTTCCGTCTGCGTTCAAAAAATAAGCTTTTCCTCCTTCCTTGATGATGACCTTGAAGTACCCATCCTTGAAATGCTTGAAAGATTGGGAGAAAGCATCCAATCTGCTGATGCTGGGGCGACTAATCAAAGAGAGCCAAGTAGCCGGCTGCCGAGGTCTGGTGTCGTAAAAATACAAGAAAACATAGGGAGTGGGCTCCAAATATAAGGACTGGCACAAAATGCGGAAGGCCTGCAAGTAGGCCCAACTATTCGGATGTAGTTGGGTAGGTGCCACATTCAACGCCCGCAACACACCCATAGTGAAATCGTCTAAAGGCAATCGCACATGAAGCTGAGAAAAGTGGCACATATACATGTAGAAGAACTTCTCGGTAGCCCCCTCCTGCCCATGGCATACCCGGTCAATAGCACTCACCCTTTCTAGCGAAACAATGTCCCCACTGACACCCTTGGAGATGACGGGCGTGCAGTTTGGCCAAGAGTTCAGCAGACGGGACGATCTGAATAAAGATGATTGGTCACGAACGTCAGCAGCAGCCCACCCATAGCCGCCTTTCGCCGGCCAGTTGCTCTCCTCCAACTCTTCGGGGGGGATCCTCTCGAACCTCCCTCACAACCTCCATTGGCATCCCGCTCGTAACAACTCCAGAACTCGTACCCTCTCTGCCAAGTTGCCTATCCTTACTTCTATCTGACTCCGTACTTTCACTACTACTAGACGTAGACACGCTACCACTACTAGACATACCTGGTTTTGTTTCTTATGAGAAGATGTCGGTCGAAATTGAGGACTAATCGGATAGTATTACGCGCACAAGATCTCTGAATTCAGAACTCTCGCAAATGAAACAAGTAACCCCTCTTCTGTTTTCAAACCCATATTTATAGTCCACGATCCCAAACGACGAAACTCTTCCCGCCAAAATAATACCCTAGACCAATCGACACCATCATTGCGAAGGATATGACACTTCAAAACGACGGCGCCAAAACTTTTTCGATTTGACCACTGACGCCCCTTCACCCACTGACGGTTACCACTTTTTAGCCTTAACACTGTTCACCACACTTAAAGGCTGGGGGACTGGTGTATCACACCTAGCCGGTTCCGCTAGCATACCAACACATATCACCCTTGACCGACAACTCATATCGGACAAGGCTGGGGGACTGGTGTACCACACCTAGCCAAACTCGACCAAATAAGTAAACAATGTGTATATCAAGGCAGCCAAGTTTCCAGCCTTGGCCGAGTTAGCCTAAACTTGTACCGGTTTTAACCTAAACTAAACATCTAAAGGAACAATCTGCATCTCATACCACCAACATAAGCCATCAAGACAAGTAGCCGGCCTAGACCGACTACGCCAGCATATCCGGTAAGATTAGAGCCTAGGCCGACCACTCCAATGAACTCAGTATGATAGAAGCCCCTGCGTTCAATAAACCTTAAGGGCCTGGGTTAGGGCCCAGGCCCACTCACAGCCCAAGCTAGAGCCTAAGTCAAAGGCCAGCCCATGAGATGGTCAGACATCATTAATGCTCTATAAATATACGTGGACCCCAGCAATTAAAGGGACGCATTCATTAATCACTGATTTGACTCTCTGAGAGCTTTGACTTACTTGAGCTTCAGAGACTCTTCTACAGGTAACCCCTCCTGGGTTCAAGCTGACATGTATCGACTGGGAAGAGGCCAACTGAAGAGATAGCGGACTACATGGTAAGGTGACGCTTGTGCCTAACTTATCTTATTTGTTCTCTGCAGGAACAATTATGTTCCTTGCATTCTTTGAGGCTATCCAAAAAATGAAATTGTTATATGGTTTACCATACAATAACAAACACCACTTATAACTATTTCTGTACCTTAACTTTTGGCCCATTAAGTTTGGGATGTGTAAGCCTTTGGTCTCTTAGTTATGATGGCCTAATATTTAGAAAGTTATGGTCGATTTTAGTTAGGGAATAATATTTTTAAAGGCATAAATTTAGGAAAAAAGGGCTTAATTGTAATGTTGCTCGTCCAAGTCTTGGTATTGTAACTAGGAGACTAAAACTGCCATTAATCATCTAAAAAAGTAAGATAATTTAGGGGATTTTACATGATACAAGATTATGAGTTGAAGGAAAAATGATATTTTTTTTATGTGAAATTTGTTTTGCTTTGAATATTAAATTTTGAGTAGAAGATCATTTAAAACAATTTAATTTGAGAAGATTAAGCAGAGAAGATGAATTTGATGGTCTTAGGTAGAAAAAAATTCGCACATTCGTTCCTCAGCCGAACCTCATCATAATGAATGTCGAGAGTCGTGAATGTTCAGGCATAGAGCCTTTGATGAATAACTTTTGGGTGGCCTCAGATGAATAGGTGTTGGGTGAGCTGTTAGGATGAACGTGAGCAATGAGCAAGGTTAACGAGCTTGAGTTAATTTTGAATGAGATGAACTTGAACAATAAGAGGAATAAACGAGATGAAAGAGTATCTGTGTGAGAGGATGAGTGAGCGACCTTGAATTGTTTCGGGATCCAACTTAATAATCTAAATACATTATATTTTTAATAAAAATAAATAAATTATATAATATTACATACGAAACTATCTCGTAGATAACATTATTTTACATAATTTTTATATTTTTTTATTGATATTTATTTTCTATGCTAAATTTCGTATGAAAAGTTTATGTTATGGTTACCTATGAAAATGTCGTAGATAATGTATTTTATCGTTACCTAGGAAACTTTCATAGATAATGTATTTTATTTTCGTAGATAAAATGAAATTATGTATGAACCACATTTTGTAGATAAATTTTCGTAAATAATGACCATTTTTCTTGTAGTGTATGATAATGAGTTAGAAATTAAAAAATAATTATATAAAAATGATTGAATGTGTGTCTTAAAAATAATTTCATACATCATTGAAAAAAATTTCACATAGAAAAACAAATCTATAATTAAAGATATAGAAAAACAAATCTATAATTAAAGATATGGTAAGGAAAGTTGCTTGGAGATCTAAAAAAATAGTTTAGACATAAAAAAATATGTTAAATGTATCTTTAGTTATAAAAGTTATAATTCACCACCTGAATAATTTCGCAAGAAGAGCAAAATTTAAATTAATAATAATTGGAATTTAGCATAGATCTTTCATCTTTTGTACTTCAATCTATGTTTGATGGTAACAAACAAAATTTATGACAATGACATTAATTTATTATATTATAGTAAATGAAATGCTTTTATACAATTGTGATAAAAAAAATTAGACTTATGATAATGAGTTAGAAAAAAATAATTATGTAAAAATTGACCTAATGCGTATCTTAAAAACAATTTCAAACATCATTGAGTGAAATTGCATATAACAAATAAATGTATAATTAAAAATATGATATGGAAAGTAGCTTGGAGATCGAAAAAGCCTTTTAGATATCAATGTAGTCGAATTATTGATAGATAATGAAAATTAATTTAGTAAAACAAAAGTTCTTTAAATGAAACAAAAATTAAGGATAAAAGAAAATAAAGATTATCTTTTAGACTACCTAGTTAATAAAGAGTTTATGTCATTGAACACTTCAAATTGATAATCAAACATTCTCTTGTGAAAAATAGAAATAATAAATAAAAATGTTAAAAAGGTGTAGAAATATTTTAAATGTGAGACATCAAAACTATTTTATTCAGTGTAATTGACACTAACACAAAAAGAACTTATAACACCATCGTTTTAACGTTAGTCAATTGAAAGGTAGATATCAAAAATGATCGGTGACATTTTTGTAATTAAAATGAGAAGATTCATGTCGGCCCCTTAAGGAATTGAAGTCTTTATTGAATTTGACGACGACTTTATACATACCTAACGTCAAGGAACGTCAATTTCTCTCACCCTGACGTCAAAAAACGCCAGACTCATCTACCGCGACGTAAAAAACGTCGAATTATGCTTCCCCCTACGTCAAAGGACGTTAGTTTCTGGTTGCCCTGACGTCATCGCAATAAAATATAGTATAGGGACTGCGCCAACCACATTTTTCTTACGTGCTCTCATTTCTGGGCGAATCAGAGCTTTTGTTAACGATGATTAAGAGGATGAACGAAGGTTAGTTTTTCCTATGAAACTCAAATACACGTTTGCGGTTGAACTCTCATGAGTTTTATTTGATTTTTGATGGATTGGTTTTCCCTTTTTGTGTTGCAGCAACGTGCGAGGTGGCGACATGCGAAGCAACGCTCGTGGTGGAGATGCAGTCCCGATCTACGTTTCATAGTGGTGCGTTCTTGTAGTTTTTTGCCTCGTGTTGGGTGCTATGCATGTGCGTTCGAGATGTACTACACTGTGGATGGTTGACGACGACGTGATTCTGCGCGATCTGCTGTTTTAGTGTGATGCGGTGGTTGATATGTTTTCACATGTTGAGGGTTTGATTCCAATGGCAGATTGTAGGTGGTTGATGCGCGACGGCTCCTTCGTCAATGGTGCATGAATGATGACTCAAAGGTGTTGCCATGGTGTTTTGGTTCCTCTAGGATTTCTGATTTGGGAGAAGAAGATGGTGACATGACACAATCTGGTTGAACAACAAGGGACGTCGGCTATTAAAAGTCAGACATCAATTTTAACGTCACCCGATACGATATCGGAGTGCGGGCAAACGTCATAAAACTGAAAATAACAAACGTTAAAAGTCTTTTTTGTAATAGTGTGATAGTACACTATTTGAACATAACACAAAAGATTGTTATAAGAGAGACTATACCCTAGAGATTTAAGTGGATTTCATAGATATAGAATGAGCCACACAATTATAAGATAAGAGAAAAAAAATGTCGCAAAAGAATAAAAAGGATTATAAAACCAAATACTAAGATAATATATGTATATACTCATTCTTGTTTCGATATCGAATTAAAAGTATTGGATATTATGCTTGTTCGTATGTCATCAATGAGAAGATTACTTGTCAAAAATATGAACGAATTCGTATATTATAGACAGATTTATTTGTTATCCTTATTTGTATATACGTGTAGACTTTTTGCCAAAAAAAAAAAGAATCTATAACACTTTACATCCTCATGTATTTGTCATTTGTAAATGTGCTAGACAGATACGGAGAGGGATTAAAATAGAAAGGCATGTTAGATTTTAGGTAAAGTAATTCATAATTTTTGTGTGGCAAGTTTCACCCCGCTTCCCCAGAAACTGGAATGAGTTGTAAGGCTTAAAGTCACATGGTGGGTGATACGTCATAAAGAATAAAGATTGTGTGTGAACCCCACACCAATATTGTGGAGGTAAGAGGATGAGGAAGAGACTTAAACCAAAATGGGTGATTATAGGGTAATAAGAGAAGTGGTGTTTTAGATTTGATTTGGGTTAAAGTAAACAGTGGTTGGGTGGTGGAACAACTGGAAAGCTACAATAATATTACCACACAATACCACCTTACTCCACCTTCCTCTTTAATTAGCCACTTGCATATTGCATGCGACTTCTCTAGCTTCTCTTTTCCCACTATAAATACCTTTCCATTCTTCCCTTAACGACTCGTGCAATCGAAAGAGAGAAAGAGATAACCTCAACTGAGGCTTCTCACTTTCACAGTCACCACTCAGTGAGTGATAGAGAAGAGATATTAGATTCCACACACCACACCAAAATGGCCATTCACCATGAAACTTGGGCTTTTGTTTTCGGCCTTCTAGGTACACTTTATTTCTTTTCTCCATTACCAAAAACCTCAAATGTTTCACCATCTTTTACCCTCACTATTTTGAAGTGCACAAATATTTTTCATTTTTAATATATAGCTTTTGAAGTGAACAAAATCGGAACTACATGTGCCATGCAGATTAATTTCACCACAGGCTAATGGGTGTTTCTTGTATTTGTATTTTTGTTGTGTTCTTATAGGCAACGCCATCTCCTTCATGGTGTTCCTTGCTCCATTGTAAGTGATTTTTACTACTTTACAAAATTACGGGACGTTGAGGTTTTCTTCTAACTAGATATAAATTATATTCGATTGCAGACCAACATTTTACCAAATCTACAAGAAAAAAACTGCAGAAGGATTTCAATCACTGCCTTATGTTGTTGCACTGTTTAGTTCAATGCTCTGGATTTATTACGCAATGGTGAAGAAGGATGCTAGCCTCCTTCTTATTACCATTAACTCCTTTGGCTGTGTGATTGAGTCAATGTACCTTCTCATCTTCCTAATTTATGCTCCAAGTAAAACCAGGGTATTCCTTCTAATAACTTTTATATACCGATTCCTTCTTCTCCTTCTTCTCAAGAATAAATGATAAATTGGTTTTCCTTCTGTCAAATGTTACAGCTTTCGACCATCAAGCTTCTTCTCTTGTTGAATGTTTTTGGGTTCGGAGCCATGCTTCTTTCAACCCTCTACTTTACCACAGGAACCAAACGTCTTTCTGTGATTGGATGGATTTGCCTTGTTTTTAACATAAGTGTGTTTGCTGCTCCTCTCTGCATTATGGTAATGATTTAATGGAGCTTCTTTTTCCAAGATTTTTCACTTTTCGTCTATTACTATATTACTTCTTTTATTTTTCAATACACATTTCACTTACTTTCATAACTATTACTTCTTCATCTTCAACATTTTTTTTCGAAGAGAAATCAAATTCTCATAATTGATACATGCAGAAACGTGTGATAAAGACCAAGAGCGTGGAATTCATGCCTTTCAGTTTGTCCTTCTTTTTGACCGTAAATGCTGTCATGTGGTTCTTCTATGGCCTTCTTCTCAAGGACTACTACATCGCTGTAAGTACAATTCAATACTACTACGTTAGCGTTGGACCTTTAAATCTTTGTCTATCTTAACAACGCTTTTCCTTTATCACTATTTTTGTCATATATATATTTGCAGCTAGATCTCCTAACTTTTTGTTATGCCTCTATAATTTAGTGAAAAGCCAATTTAACTAGAGCAATTAATTAAACGTGTGCTCACTCCAATAGAGTTGAGTTCACATGAAAATAAAAATATTCAAACGGAAACATGGGCCCTGTAAGTCAAAGAAAACTTTTCACCATATGTTGCATTATATAAATATTTACTAAGTAGTTCAATGTTGTCGCATGATTTTTCATGTTATACGCTTAGGTGAAAGTTTTGAGTCTTTTCTCAATGATTTATCGTTTATTTGACATCAATGTTAGTTTTTGTATAAGGAGCTCGATGAATATTCAACCAAGTAGTACAATAGGGGAGTAGTACAACAAGGAAGGATGCTGCCAATACTAGGTGTACCCGGCCTTAGTTTTTTGAGAAATGGATTTCAGAATCCGTTTCATACATTTCTGAAACGGATTTCAAAATCCGTTTCACAAATTTTAATTTTTTTTCCAGGAATGGATTTTGGAATCCATTTCATACTTTTCTGAAACGGATTCCAAAATCCGTTTCATAAATTTTAATTTTTCTTTTATGAAACAGATTTCAGAATCCGTTTCACAAATTTTAATTTTTTTTTTCTAGAAACGGATTTTGAAATCCGTTTCATACTTTTCTGAAACAGATTCCGAAATTCGTTTCATAAAAAAACATGAAAATTTATGAAACGGATTTCGAAATCCGTTTCATACTTTTGATTAGGGTCAAAAGGGTAATTATTGGGGGTACAAGAGAAGGTTTGGGAGTGCAGGGAGAACCCCCCTACCTCGACAAAGGGGTCGTATGCATACCGACCCAGTGGTAAGGAGGCACGAATTCGATGTTGGGATAGGTAGCGTGCAAGCCCACGAGTATTGACGCTTAACCTTGAAGGGAATATGGAAATGTGATTGTTGCATGAAGGTCTAGAATAGTTTTGATGTACAATATTGATGAGATTCATTAGTGTTTATGAAAAAGGAAAATGGCCTCGAAGGTAATAAAATCAGGAGGGATGCCAGGTATAAAATATGATCTTGTGTCCAAAGGTAGGGGCATTTAATCTTGAACTCAATTGTAGTGCATGCAAAGATATCAAACTATTATTGACTTGAGCGTCAGAGTGCATGTAGGTAACCCACTCCCGGAGCGTGGGTTAGGCTCATTTTTTGCTCGTATTGAAATTTGCAAAATTTGTTTAACCAAACCCAGCTCGAACTTGTGGTGTGCATGATTAGCTCATGGGTTTAACCTATTTTAACAACTCTACTCTAAATCCAAGGTAAATGTATCTTATCAATACTTTTTTTTATTAATTTATACCTAAATAATTAGAAAGTTACTAATTTTTATAATTTATTTCTTGGTTGGTCAATTTGTACTCATAGGTATTATAGTGAAGAATGACTTCAAGAAAGTTCAAATAGGATCCTCCCACATGAGGATGGAGAGATTTCTAATGGGATAAACAAAAGGTTGTAGTTGAATATATTCATTTCTCATCAAAATCAAAAGCTTTTCTTCTTTTGACACAATTGAAGATATATGAATATTGGATCCTAAATCTTGGTGGGTGATGCATGGTTCTTTTGCCCCTCTTCTTTAAAAACTAGCATTGAAACTTATTGTGCAACCTTGTTCATCATCTTTTTGTGAAAGAAAATGGAGTACATAATCATTCATTCACTCATTAAAAAGAAATAAGTTGGATTCTAAAAGAGCATAAGACTTAGTTTATGTGTATATCTAAAAGAGCGTAAGACCTAGGAAAATTAAATATAAATAAATATTTAATTTACCAGTAAATGGGGAATGAGAACGCATTCAATGGAGTTAATTGGGTCAATTATAACAAGGAACAATACTAGCTCAAATGGTTAAAAGTACTTGGTGATGTTGAGAGGACTTAGGTTCGAGTCATGTGTATGCCATTAGTTTGTTAATTTAATTAATTAATTGTTTTGCAACTATGCATGAACATGTGAGGTATATTGATAAGTGTTTATATGCCTAACATAATAAGAAACACGAAATGGCATTCAAAGTTTCTGTGTTTCTGCTCAAAAATCGCCGCTAAGTGACGCATCCTTTTTGACCTTGCTTTTAACTGCCTGGTGGCAATGAACATCTGTCAGGTGACGCAATGGCGATTGGTGTGTATTGGCTGCTTTTTGATGAAATTATGATGTTTTAGAGTTTCTTGTAAAGTTTTGTGCACGTTTGAATGTATGATGTTGTAAAATTGTTGTTCATTATCAGTATTGTTGATTTTGTGGTGATTCAATGAGTGTGCAAACATGAAGGGTTCATGTTAGGGCTTGGGGAAATAATCTGGAATCTGATGAAGAGAGTTCAATTACAATAATTTCGCATTTGTATGATGTATTGGATGTGTATACATGTGGAATTGTTAATTAGTGTGATTCAGGTGCATTTGGGCAGCTAGATCGATTTCTAGGGAAACTGAGTTCCTCGCATATGCAGAAAACCTGGGTTTTTACCCAGGTATTGATGCACCACCTGGTGGCACCCTGTTTGCCACCAGGTGACGAGTAGTAAAAAAATATGCAGTTTTATGGTTTTTATTGAATTGGTTGCGAGTGAGATTTTTGTGAGTTTAATTGGAAGTATACATGTGGTAATGGAGTAAAAATTGGACAATTGTAATATCTAGGTCAAGGCACTAGATATGGTTGTGTAAATTGAACCAAAGGGAGTGGTGGATGAAGGAATTGTGCTTGTGTAGTCTAGGAAAAAGTATGTGGTTTGGCACAAAATACAGAAATTTTAGAAATTGATTTTGGTGTCGATTCCACAAGCATGAGTAGTCATTTTAAGAGCAGGTGTTATTTGCATGAGACTGAAGTTAAGTTTGCCTATATATGTGTGGATGGGTTACTGGAGTATAGGGTAAATAATGAATTAAAATAAGGGAATGAATTTTGCAATATGGGGTGTTCTGTTTTACAATTTTATGTGTGGGAGCTATCCTTGATTGAAATTAAGATTGGCATGGTTACAACTTGCGCAATAAATAAATATATATATATATATATATATATATATATATATATATATATATATATATATATATATATATATATATTAACATTTAGGATTGAGGTATATTTTGTTAATAATGTAGAATTGTGCTGCGTACAATATATAGATATGTAAATTGGTAAACTAGACTTATACATGAACTTTTTGAAGTATAAAAGCCTATTTTCGAGTGCTAAACAAGCAGTTGGCACGCTACTGATGAAGTGTCTGATGACACAGTGAAGGCCATTAGGCGATAGGGGTACTGGGGAAGTCCCTAGAGCGCGTGGCGCTTGACGGTGAATAGTGAACCGCCAGGTGATAGCCACTAATACAGTGGGTTTGATTTGGCCTAGCGCTTGACAACGAGAGGTTTCCGCCAAGCGGTCTGTGTTGGGATTTCGCCTAGCGGTACTAAGACAATGCCACGTGATAGCACAAGGGGTAGTGTGGTTTTTTTATTTTTGTCTTGTTTGTTGAGATGCGGACTTGGACTAGGAGATGCTTGACATTGTCACGAGTGGGTAGGTTCATGACTGGTGTTGAACGCGTGATTAATATGAGCGGAGAGTTTCATATTAATGATGCTCTCGTGTAAGGATACGAGTGGGGAGATTTGTATGTTTCGTGCTCACACTTGAAGGTTGTTGCGAACGGGAAAGTTCGTAGTTGGATGGATCACACATGTTGGACTACGGACGGAGAGGTCCGTAGAGTTGGATGGGAAGGTTCGTAGAGGTTGGACCACGAACGGGCATGTTCGTGGAAGTATGATGTATCTTGGGTCCATGGTCAAGTAATTGTATGGTGTGCTTGGGTTAGTGGTTTCATTTAAATAATGAAACGATGGTTCCAAAACCTTGGGGCAGCAAAGGTTTAAGAATAAGCACTAAGTTGAGTTAGAGTATTTTGGGTGAGTGTTTATATTATTAAATTGTTTGTTTATGTTGGTTTGAGCTCACTCTTTCTATTTGTATTTGGCGATGATCATGTGACTTGTCACATGGAAGCAGATGATATTCCAAGTGATGTTGGTGATGCCTAGAGGTGGAAAGGGGGCTATTATGGGAGTTTTTGCTACGAATCATTTTATGATTGTATCATTTATTTTCAGTCAGTTTTTGGAACTTGTAGTAACATTTATGGATTTGTTTATTTGAGTTTAAGTGCAACGAACGAGTTTTTAAATTTTCCCGCTTTTAGAAATAGTAATTTATGACGATTCGACTTTTAATTATAAATTATTGATTTTATTAAGTAATTTCAACCTAGGACGTTACATATACTAATTTGCAACTTTAGGCTAGGAAGAATGAATAATACAACCAAGGGAGCGGTAAGATGTGAGAAATTATAGTATAGATGCATGGGATGACTTCGATGACATTAGAAATCTTAAAGTGGCAACATTATCTCTTGATAAACCAAATATGGAAGTTTCCTTATAGCATAGCTAAACAAGTAAAAGCCCAATGTCAACTTTTGTGAAGATTAATCAATAATTGTAAGTACATAATATTAATTTGTTGTTTGTTTTATCAAGAATCAATAATCCTACACAAAATTTGATACTAATAATTTTACTTACATAAACAATTAATGGAATATCATCCGGAAGCACCTTGAACTAGGTATCATCCCATATCTTCACTGTAATCAATTTCACTCCATGCAACGATTATATAATCAACAACAACCAAATAAAAAATTAGTAAAATAAACTTCAATAAAACCTAATATTGAAGTTAAGGTTCAAATGAATTTGAAGTTAGGGTTCACATATTAACATGAGATAATTAATCAATGTGAGGAACTTGAGATTGAAGAATAGAATGGAGAAAATCCACATAAAGTAACACTAAATCACATACCTGAAAGAGATTCAAATTAGGGTTTATAATAAGCTGAAACTCCAAAAGAACATTAACTTTGACAAAAAAAAAAGACATGGAGTAACAAAAAAACACCTACAAATAGTAAAATACACAAAGAGAAGACAACTTACCAAGAAAAATAAAATAACGTCCACAAGTAGAAGAAAAATTGACTTCAACATAAATAAGAGAACCAACTCTTCTACAACATGTATAGTGTTTTTTTACAATTACACTAAAATAAAATGATTTCATAAATTAATTTTCTAAATATACGTTACAGTACAAAAATATGTTAAAACGTAACAATTTTCTAAAGAGTGAGGGAGAATGAGTTTGACAATGTCTGTTTTTGGGCCTTGTGGTCCACATGATAAAACTGGTAATGTGGTATCATATAATATCAATAAAGTGACAACATACCTCATATATAAGATAATAATGATAATAATGTGACACTTTACCTGTTATTTTGAATATTATGTAAACATATAGTATTAAAGAATATTATGGCGTAACCAAACTACAATTTTTTTTTATCATAGTTACTATTAATATGAGAATATTTACTCCAATAGATGTATCTCAGAATATCTTCTAACCATTTTAGGTTGGTAAGGTTTGATGGGCCTTGTTGCGTTGCATCACTTAGCACATTTATTGGGGTTGGGTAAATACATAATCCCCACAGTTTCGGGAGTTTAATTAGTGTGCGAGAAATGCTTGTTGCTGTTATGACTAACCTTTTGGTCGAGTTGAGGTCGACTTTAGGATTCTACAAGTGAATAGACTGCTAGGCCGAGTTGTAAGTGATCGTCTATGATCGTGGACGCCATTTTATGCATGTCAAATTATCATTTTGGGTAGGATCTAGGGTTGTTTACTAGTCTTTGTGGTGTCAACTTATGCAGACCTTGATTTTGTGGTGTCGACTTAGGCAAGCTTTGGACTGTGCTTCCAACTTAGGCAGACTTTGGACAATGTTACCGACTTGGGTAGGCTAGTGATGACTTCATAGGTAACTACAGGGCATTAATGAGGGGTTTCTTCTTATGAAATGATTGTGTTGCCCTACGAAGCGTCTTGTCATATTAAATACATTGAATAATGGCTGATGTTGCCTTATTTAAATGGTTCGAGCTTGGAAGATGTGCGTAAGGGTTATGACCGTTTTTGAAACAAAATGATGCTTGGTGGTGCATTTTGTCATTTTTATTTCTCTATATTTGTTTGTGTTTATCATTGCCTTTTTCCTTTGTCTTTCTCTTTCATTTCTACATCCTTCGCACTTATTTCTTTCTTGTCTGCATTTCTTTTCTTTATAGTTTGCTAGTCCCTATAGGTGTGTCTTTTTCCTCTTCTCCTGATGTCAGCTATGGTCGTCATCGTTTGTTGTTGGAGAGGGAGATTACCCCTATGAGTGAGGGTTCTTCTCTCGCTACTTGTTGTTGCTCTTCCTTTGGTGGTTTCTCTAGGTTTCACGATTGTGGCCTCCAAGAAACATCAGAAGAAGAAGATGGCCCAGGGTAAGAAGGTTGCACTGCCTGTGATGTGGGCAAAACCATATGTTTCGGCAACAAGGAGACATGACCAGTTTCCTTCTATTAGGGATTGCAGGTATACTTGGATTTAGGACAAAATGGCCTTTTATGCTTTTGAGTTCGTAGATGACACGAGGGTGGTCGAGCTAAAGGACACCTTCAAACTCTGTCCAGAAGGGCTTACCGCTCTTCCGTATTCTCTTAGTGATAGGGTGTTTTCTCACCTTGATGAGAAAGATGATAACTTTGTTTTTGTTTATGTGTATTTCCGAGATTTTGACATTTCTTTTCCTATATTCGATTTCGAGAGTGGTCTTCTGATCGTGTTGTCGGTGGTTCTTCGTCAGCTTCACCCTAATAGTTGTGGTTTTGTAAAGTCATTCAAAATAGTATGTACTCAACTTGATCTTACCCGAACTCTTGGCATGTTCATTCTTTTCTATCAAATGTCGCATGTATCCAAGGTCGACTGGGTGTCTCTAGATGGTGCTCAATCCGACTCCTTGTTCGATATTTTTACTTAGTTTTTTAAGAATTTTAAGTCCAAATTTTTTAAAATAAAGGCCTTTTCTCCCGAGGCCAGGCTCAAATAATTCTTGTTCCCATACACTCGAGCGCTTAGGTTTCCTTTGTATTGGTCTTTTCCCAAAAATTTTAACTTTGTGTTTGATGGTTACCTAAGTGGCGAGGAGGACAAGGGTGTTGAGCTCATTAGGCAACTTCCTCGCACATCAAATGTTGGGACGTGCTTTATGTCCCTTTTGAGGATAGGTTTGTTACTCTTCTCATCATTGGTTTGTGGGTTTCCTGGTTAATCTTTTTCAAATTTTGTAAACTTCATGTTTCCACGTTAGGAGTGTATAAGAAATTGGCCTTATCCTACTAGTTTTGACGTTGAAGGTGTACCCGGTCAATTCGGTGTGATTCCTCGATCAATCCTCTTTTTGGGATGTCTAGTAGAGTTCTGAGATTTTGTCGATGCTCCCCTCTGGTGAGGATTGTGGTATCTTCTTGAAATGTAGTCTTGCCTCGAGTGGTGAGATTGATTGTGGATTTCCTTGTCTTTGTGTCGAGCTAACCTACTGTGATCCTTACAGGACTTGTGCCGAACAGATCGACTACAGCTAACCCGGCCTGGTCTAGCTTGACCCACCACGGGTTGATCACTTAGTGAGCCAACCCAACCCGGTTCACCTATTAGTGAACCAAAAAAATTTGAACCCGACCCAGCCCACCGTAGATAGATGGTTAAACGTGTTAGCTCACGAGCTCACTTAATTATTTTTTTTATTTTTTTTTTCAGTCATAACTAAATTATAATCGTAATTATAATTTAAATAATCATCAATACAATCCAAATACAAACCAAAATAACAAAAATACAAATTATCTATTTTTTGGCTAAAAAAACAACCTAACTTGATATAAATGCAAAACCCAACTTAACGAAAAAATACTTGTGTGACCCTTTATTTGCGGGTTGGTGAGCCAACCTAGCTCACCACGAGTTCAACCCAAGTGAGCCGGGTTCTAGGTGGGTTGGGTAAAAAATTAACCTATATTAAAATTTGTAAAAAGTTTTCAACCCAACCCGGTTTGAAACCATGGTGGGTCGGGTTAACTTGTGGGTTCCAACCTATTTTGACAACTCTAGCTCCTGGGGGAGTTATGCCAGACTTTCGAAATGCATCTTGTTTACGAGTGACATTGGCCTTCCTCCTCAGGACTCTTTCAATATGTCGGGGACCGACTTTTGTTGTGTTACTTGTGTGAGAGAGATTCTTTGTTGCTGTTGAGTGCCAAGTTTGCATTACCGACTGAGGGGTCCTTCGCCGAGGAAGAGGATGTGGATGGGTATTAGGTTTATAGAGGGGGTTTCATAGGGTAAAGACACAACACCAATGAGACTTGAGCGCAATCACATAAGGTATTAACACCACTCTCAACCCAAAACCTTAAAACAATGGGTTTGTGGGTCTTCGTCCTTATATGGTGCTCCACTTTCTCATTTTTACCCAATGTGGGACTTAGACTCACTTGAATTTCCAACAATCTTCCCCTCAAGGGTGAGCCCCTTCCACCACATTGGTGCACACCCCCTCTAGCAGAAGCATTTGAGTACCCCCTTCTCGTACCATCGTTCTTCTTAACAAGACACACTTACCTAGAACCTTTGCTAGGAAGACTTTCAATATTGGGACATTATACTTATCTGAGTCAGTCACCAATACTAATCATGGACTTTCATACCACTCGGTAGGTTTAAGAAGGAGGAGGTTCACTTGGGAGATACAACACACAATATACCAGAGAATAAAGCGGATATAATTTTCCCTAACTTGCAAGAATCTATGAGAAGCAACTATCAAAGAGCAGCAATAATAAATCACCACAACCACAAATAAAAACACCAAGAATTTTAACGCGAAAAACCCATCAAATCAAGGGTAAAAACCACGAGTCGTTCAAACTAAAGAAATAACTGCACTATGATCAACAATATTACAAATGAGTTTCAATCAACTGCTCAAATTAGTGCCAACACCCAACCAGATAGCAAAGCAACAAAACTTTCAAATAGAGAAGAACAAAGAGAAGAAAACCCTATAAAATTAGTGTTGTAGTACGAAATTAATTTCTCCCAACTTAGACCTCATATCGACAATCCGACCGGTCATAATGAAGAACTGTGTGTTCCAAACCTGCTGTAAAAATTTTAGCCCAATCCAACGGTGAACGAATCCGCAGTTCCGATTTTACGGTCGCAATTTTGTGAAAAACGTGAACAGATTTTTCCCTCTACCTCTTCCTCTATGTGCTAGGGTTTTTAGTGCATTATAACTCTATTGTTCTCCCTTTCTATTTATTTTGCAGCCCCCTCTCCACTAGGTTAAGTGAGACATATGCTTCTCAAATTTTGGACCTTTTCTCCATAAAGGAAGGGGGCTCAATACTTAACAAATCTCCCCGCACAACTATGTGGATATAACCGCCAAATCAGCGATCTCACAATAAACTTCAAACTTTCCTCTTGGCAATGCTTTAGTCATCATATAAGCACCATTATCATCTATATGAACTTTTTCCATCACCAACAACTTAGTATCTAAAGCATCATGTATCCAATGATACCTTACACCAATATGTTTGGATCTAGAATAGAAAGTTGGATTCTTACCAAGATGGATAACACTCTGACTATCAACAAACAATAAATAGTTATCCTTTCCAAAACCAAGCTCTTGCAAGAATTTCTTCAACCATAGAAACTCCTTGCATGCTTCAATAATGACAATGAATTCTGCCTCTATAGTAGATAATGTTACACACCTTTGCAGTCTTGATTGTCAAGCCACAGCTCCCCCTGCAAAATTAATAAAATAGCTCGAGGTGAACTTCTTGGAATCAATGTCTCCAACCATATCTAAATCTTAGTATCCCACTGAATTAGGCTTATCACCTTCAAAACAAAGCTTTATATCAACAGTACCATGAAGATATCTCAAAATCCATTTCGTAGCTTTTCAATGCTCTATACCTGGGTTTGACAAAAATCGAATGGTTGTACCAACAACATGTGCAATATCTGGTCTCATGCACACCATTGCCTACATCAAACTGCCCACCACAGACGCATAAGGAACTCTGCTCATATACGCCTTTTCAACTTCATTTGAAAGAATCTGTTTAACACCCAACTTAAAATGAGTAGCAAGAGGAGTGCTTACAACTTTCGCATTTTCCATCTGGAATCTCTGCAACACCCTTTTAATATAATGTTCCTATGACAACCAAAGCTTCTTTTCTTTTCTATCTTGAATGATTCTTATTCCAAGAATTTGTTTAGTAGCTCCTAAGTCCTTCATAGCAAATGACACCCCTAATTGCTTTTTCAACCTATTAATCTTGGAAATATCTTTCCCAACAATAAGCATGTCATCAACATATAATAACAGGATAATAAAGTCATTATTAGAAAAGCTTTTAACAAAGACACAATGATCAAAAGTAGTCTTCTTGTAGCGTTGCTCACACATAAAAGACTCAAACTTCTTATACCATTGCCTTGAAGCCTGCTTCAAATAATATATACTCTTCTTTAGCCTACACACATAATATTCCTTGCCTTCAATAAGAAAACCATCAGGGTGCTTCATGTATATCTCTTCCTCCAAATTATCATGAAAGAAAGTTGTCTTCACATCCATCTGCTCAACCTCCAAATCAAGAGTAGCAGCTAAACTTAGCATAATTCTGATGGATGACATTTTTACCACAGGTGAGAAAATCTCATTGAAATCAACACCTTTTTTCTGTCTAAAACCTTTCACCACCAATTTGACCTTGTACTTTGGAAATATAGAATTAGCATCTTGTTTCATCTTGAAAATCCACCTGTTTTCTAAAGCCTTTTTTTCCTTAGGCAATTCCACCAAGTCATACTGGGCTCTTCCGAATAGAATGGAGGTAGTCGATTCAAGATTTTGATTTAAGGAGTTGAGTTTATCTCTGTATTGTTCATCTCACTAATATTTAAGTCACTCTTGAATATGAATATATTCAAAACTTTATAGGATTTAAAAAATATAAAAGAAAAAATCTCACAGGCAATAATTTAGGATGCTGTTTTTAATTTAGAAGTTGAATATACTTAATAGGAGTAATAAAAACGTGGAATATTGCATTTTCTATACAAGTTATCTCCAGGCCGATTTGTGTATTTTTTAATTAGATATTGGTGTTCTTCCTTGTATGTACCGAATGATAAACATTTTAATGTATTCTGGGAGTATAATATTATGGGTTGGTTTATTAGTTGTGTTAAACATTAGGAGTATAATATTATGGGTTGGTTTATTAGTGTTGTGTTACAAATAGTCTGTTCAACCTCATTTATTTTTCTTTGAGTTAAAAAATTTCTAATTTATCCTGACTTATTTGTAAGTTAGTGGATCGGATCATTTAAATGTTTTAATTTTTTATATTTAAAATTGAGACAATTATATTTTTTATACTGATATAATTTTTATTTATTTTATTAAACATTATTATAAAAATATCCAATTTATTTAAATATTATTAATGAAACATTTTAGTCCTTTCAAGAATTCATGGTCTATCTACATGATTAGGTTATAAGCTGGAGTCGATTAGTTTCAAATCCGTTTAATTTCTAACCTTACTTGAATCTTTAATAAGTAAGATTTAATTAAGAGTTAAATCCATTTATACATCTCTAATTCTACATACTAATATTCTAACCATACAATAAACTAAGGTTAGCATTTTGATTTCTACATTTCTAATTCGTCTAAATTATGCATACTTAAGTACATTTATTGTTCGTTTTCAGAAGTTACTACAGGTGTGCTCATGGAGAGTGCAGTGTTAAGAAACAAATCCAACATCATTCGGACGATGAACAGATCGTGGTCACAACCTAGGAAGGGACACATACACACCCTATCAATAAGTCAGTGGAAACCTTTGACCAAATCTTGGGCATCCTACTCATAGGCAATCTACTCAATAATGCACCTCCCACATTAGAATAGAACATGAATGAATTATTATTGGAAATTAATGGCAAGTCTTCTTAAGACATGGCCAATGTAGTACGTTCTGTTATGGATTCAATAAATAATCATCTAAAAAAGATGCACTTATCTAGAAAAATCATTAACTTTTATGCATAGACATAATTTTGACTGTCTACACACTGAAATACTATATCATAATAGTTAAACAGTTTATAAATCATACACATGCACATGGCAATCATGAGCAAGATAACAGTAATCTCACCTAGTAAAACAGCGTACCTCATTCTTCTATTGCGATACATAGTACTAACACTATCTTCTACCGTTGCCATACAATGGATCAATTTATCCATGACTTGGTTATCATTGTCGTCATCACCGGCAAGACAAGATGACTAAGAGGAAGACAAAGAACAAAGTTCATGGGTACAATAATAATGTACCCCTTCACTTCCATTAGATTCATCATCGGAGTTACAGAAAGACATTGATCTCTCCTCACGATCACTACTCTCACCTTCGGAAGTTGTTGACTGAAAAAGTCGCCGACCCTTCAACTTTCCTCTTTCAATAGCCTCCCTACGTTCTTGGAGGATCTCTCTGACCGACACATCTTTGATTCTAGTCACGTTCTTCAATGGCTCAGGAGGTGACAGTGACTCTTGTTGAAGGTTGAACATGAGTTCCCTAGAAGAATATCTGCGGGGCTCGTGAATGGTTGAGTTTGAATGGAAGGATTGTCTGCGTGATGCTTTTGGCTTGGATTCCTTATAGGCTTCCTACTCTTGTTCCAGCTTCTTCAAACGTTGTTGGAATTCTTCTGTTATTTTTCCTTTTCTTTGGTAGCTTTCCATGGTGAGATGATGAAACTGTTTTTCTCTTTGTTGTTATATCTCTGTTTTTAAACTTCATTTTTTTGTTCTATTTCAATCTCAATCTCATCATTTGTGTGGGGTTCTTGAAAAGATAACTAAAATTTAACCTCTTCGTCACTTTGGTTTGAACATGATAAACAAAGTAACCACTTTTTCTTGAAAAAACTGAAGTGTAAGATTTTTTAAATAATTAGAAATAATTAGTTTAGATTAACAGAATCTGTCTAGATTTACTTGTCAGGAATAGGAAATTTCATTAGGATCCTATTTTGAAAGCATCACAACAGTTATTGTTTTTTATTATAAGATTTAACTTTGTTACATTACTAAAAACTGTTTTTGTTAATTTCTTTATGTTATCAATTTTTTTAATTACTTCTAATTATAATTAAATTAATACAAATACTAAAATTTAATTAGGAGATAAATAAAGAATAGATTGAAAGTGGTAAATGGTTAACAAAATCAGGTAAAGAAG
>Ga0209589_1005641_pt1 | contig 21159 bp, 10 predicted proteins | sample CowpeawhiteBW_FD_187525 | JGI IMG/M metagenome (GOLD analysis project Ga0209589, IMG submission 187525) | Root nodule microbial communities of legume samples collected from California USA - Cow pea white BW (SPAdes) (version 2) | ecosystem: Host-associated > Plants > Roots > Nodule | place: USA... | reverse complement strand
TTTTTTACACAAAATATATATATATATATATATATATATATATATATATATATAATAAGTTCAACTAAATAATATTAACTTTAATTTTTTTAATTAGGCAATAAAAACTCCCTTTTAATTCCTCCTACGCTGGTGTAAGGCCAACTCCGTTTCATACATAACAATTACATCAAATTCTATTTATATTTTCCGATAGTTTTATTTTTAAAAGGACTAAAATTAATTGCTTTAAAAGTTTAGAAGGACTTAAAAAAAACAATGGATTAAAAACTAAAGATAAAAGAAGTAAAATGTAATCTAAAATTATATATAAATTTAGATTGGTTCTGTTTCTAAATGCTCAAATCTAATATCTCAATTGATGTCATTGAAATTGTAATTTTAAACTTTTCATTGACTCATGAAATCATTACGTTTATCCAATCCAGTGAACAACCAAGATCTTAGTTTCCACTTTGTAAAGGGTGATAATAGAATACCACAAAAGGAGGGAACTGTGGGAAAAATGCGCCCATTACTGAATCTGCTAGAAGGTTGAATTGAACAACACAAAACCTGAGAAATATTATTTCCACATACTTCATTCTTTTAATACGCAAAATATCATTACCTAGTTAAGCTCAGATTCTCCTTGTGTAGATACTACTTCTGTCTGTACTTGAAAACTTACAATCAAGCTATTCAGGTCAATTAACCAAAACAACCTAACCAAAAAAATAGGATCAAATGGTGCAAACAAGTTTCAATGCGACCTAAACTGCCAAAACCACAAACAGCCTTCATGTTAAATATTAGAACGCAGCATGTTATGGTCCTGTGATGAACATAGCATCTGACAAACTATATCACAGAACCCTATATGTAGAATACATATAAACCAAAAAAGAGAATGAAAGAAAGAAACAAGGAAGCTAGGAGTATAGAAAGCCTTATAGGCCATGTTTCAGAATTTATAGAACATTAGAACATCATAAAAATGAATTTCATCTTTGTTCTTGAAGCTCGGCATCTTCTACTCTTTACAAATGATTCCATCTGGAAACACTTGGAGATATTACTTTCTGGACCTTTTTGAGTTACTCTTCTTAAGCCCTTCTGTTCGATGTTTTCTCTTGGAAGTACTGCTGTTAGACACAGCATTAGGGGCAGACTGAGATGGCACATGATGCCCATGACCCACAGCAGGGAACCCAACAGCAGAGGTTCTGCAACATTAACATGAACAAAACCTTTAAAATGACATCTATTAACATGATCTGCATCAAATTTCATATTCATTGATGATGTCCACAATAGACTTGTCGATTTTTTTTATTAAATCAAAGAATCACTTCCAGTCTAGCAGCATGCATAAAAGTGAATCTTCTTGCTTGGTGAGTGGTAAGAATTTCCATGTTATAAATTTATTCTGATTTTGGCATAAGCAGAACATTTATATTTTAGAAAAAGGAGGGAGACTTTTGCTCTGAAAAAACCCAAAGGCCGTTTAATGATTTTTCAGTCCCTCATCTCATTTTTAGTAATATCTCTACATATACAATTTCTAATCCGTTTTAGTTTTCGCCATAGGATTAAAAGAAAATAGAATGATGCGTAGGGGCCAAATAAAGGAATTACCTATAAAGACTTCATGAATTATTAAATATTAAATACTTGAACATTTATATGACAGGATTAAACTAACCGTAATGACTTTTAATTCAAACACGAACAGACTAATCATAGCATTACCTTACTTGGTCACCAACAATAAAACACCTAAAGAAAATACGAACGATCCTCCCCTCAAAATATTAAGACAGCTTTTAATATAATGTTAGCATGGATTGTAGATATGTTTACGAAAATTTTGGTCATCCAAGACAACGTTATATAACTTATTAATGCTTCGACGATGCTAAAACATGAACCGTCAGCATAAAATTCATTTATGAAAATCACCAGAGAGGAAGGCCATGTCATGAAACCAAAAATAATCAAGCAAAATTGCTATTGTCACCCAGATGAATGCCGAATACAAAACAGCAATAGCAATAGAAGAATAGTAATTTGACTTGGCATAGCAAGCCTTACCCAACAAGAGCACAGCAGACTCCTGCGAGGTCATGGAAGCAGCATATGCACCACGCGATTGCAAGCAAAGCCGCAAAGCATTGTTCTCAGCATAGCAGCACTGAAGCAAATGCCCCAGTCTTCTGCATTCCCCTTCTAAATACCTACTCTTCATCTCCAGGTCTTTCACATAAGCCTTCTTCCTCTCCCTCGATCTCACAGCAGCATCCCTATTCCTCAACTGCCTGAAAAACACACGTTGAACACAACCCTCAAGACCATAACAAACATCATAAAACACCCCCATCGGTTTTTGTTTCCAGCGAACTCTATTTGTTCATGAACCAACAATCACGATACAACCATACCATCAACATCGAAATTCTCAAAACACAATTCTTTTCGCGCAAATAAAACACATTGACATTCATTATATTCCATTGATACAAAATTATATAGCAAAGTGCAACATCCACCACAATTCAAGTATGTAACCAACTACATCAAACATAAGCTAATTTCAACTTACTAAAGAGTTAATTTCATGTTTTTCTTCTGTATAAACTCATCCAAACACACCCTTTCATTATATTACAAACTGTCTTCAAATGACTAAGAAATTTACACCGTCTGCAAAAAAAAAAAAGTCTCCTTTTACCTTTTTAACTTCTTGGAGGTGGGTTCATCGGGAACTGCATCATCGGTTCTATCTTTTTCGGAGCCTTCCTCGGACTCTGCCTTGGAACGCTCACTTTCCGGCCCCTCATCGGGCTCCACCAGAATCTCCTCGAGAAGCCTGTAGAACTCGGACTCAGACGACTCTGACAACGGCGTTTCGGGGAAGACGACGTCGTTTTCGGGGTGGGCCATGAGCAGGTTCTCTATCTGGGACAAAACGGGGTCGTTCGGGGAGGGATTGTCGCCGGCGACGCTAACAGGAGCGGTGTCATCCTGCAAAAAATCATGGGCGTCGAATTCCGGCACCTGGTCGAAGAACGAATCCCAATCGAATTGGGTGAGTAGGGTTTCTTCTTGAGTGTCCATAGGAATTAAAAATTGAACTGAAAATGGGAGAAAAATATATTTATTGGGAATTTGTGTGTGTATATGTAACTTGGGAACCAAGGAAAAGAAGAAAAGCGTGGAACCGCGTGGATTTGTTTGTGGCGTCACTGGACCAATAGAATCGCGTATAGTGGCATCCTTTTACACGTGGCTCGTGTGAATCACCAAGAGTTGTTCTTGTTTTTTATTTTTTACAATTTTTTTTTCTTTGTCGTTTGAAGAAAGTGGGGGGAAACTTCCATATTGGATTTTAAAATGAAAAGTTTAGAAGGTGAAAAGGTCGGTTAAAATTTAAAATGGGTTTTTCTTTTTAACAAAACGTGTGGAAGAATTAAAGTGTGAGGTGTAGATCCTTAATTTTTTATTATAACATTTTTAAATATTTAACTCTCTATTTTTTAATGGGTTAAATATGTTTTTTGTCCCTCAAGTTTCAGCGAAATTTAGAATTAGTCCCTCATCAAAATTTTTGATCAATTTAGTCTTTTATCTTTCAAAATGCATGAATCTAGTTCTTTTAACCAAATTTTGTTAAGTTTATCTGACGTTTCAAGCGCATAGTATTTAAATTATTTACACTCATTTTGAAATGTGCTTGAAATGTCAGATAAACTTAACAAAATTTAGTTAAAATGACTAAATTTACACATTTTGAAAGATGAAGAACTAAATTGGTATAAAGTTTTGATAAGAGACTAATTTCAAAATTCACTAAAACTTGAGGGACCAAAAACATATTTAACCCATTTTTAATTAATTTGGATGCATGTTTATAATTTATTTAAGATTACCTTTTAGTTATTGTATATTTTTTATTATTTATCTCCTTAAAAACTTAATTTATTATTTTTAATGATTTTAAATTATAATATTACTTTTGTTTACATCATTCAAATAATACAATATAAAAGTTATTTTTCTAAATTATTTTTTATCTTAATTCGTATTTAAAAAACACAGGGACGATTCAAAGTTTTGAAAGACTAAAATAAATTTGAGAAAAGACATTTTATTTAAAATTTATTTTTTAAATTTTTTTATGCAAAAATTATTTTAAAAAATTTTCAAATTAATTTATTTAATATTTTTTAAATAGATAATAATGTTAACATGTTTAACTTTTTTTACATATTTTCAATTGTTATCATAAAAGTTTGAGAATCAGATCCATTATTACAAGTGACTAGTTTTTTTTGTTGTTTATTTTATATATAGTTATTATTTTGTTCATTTAAACAACACTCACTTGTATTTTTTAATTCAATTTTTTATGTATTTTTATAAATTTATTTATAGTTCTTTTTTGTGATAAAATTAAAGTCTCAATTTTCGTTTATTCTGAATTTATGGATAGTTTGGTTCAAATTTTTAATTGACATATTTATATATTTTTATACGAAGCAAACAAATTATAATGTGTAAAATACTATTAAAAATAAATATATAAAAAGAATAAGTTAAAATTTAAAATAATAAAACCTAGTTACTGTTGTTAAAAAAGTAAACTTCGTCATAGACTTTTACTTGAGGTCTCAATTCTTTTTATTTTCTTCAAGTCTCAACTAAATATTAATCATTAATCAAAAAAATATTCTTTCTCAATTAGAACTTTAAACTCTAATCCTAAATAAAACGGACAAAAAAAACATATTTTTAATTTTAATACAAATTTAATAAATAAAATAAAAATAATATCAATATAACCAGATCAACTTAGAAAAAAAAATATACTAACCATCAATGAAGGTACATATGAACATATGAGATTCAAAGAATTAATGAAATATGTCAAAACACTAAAAAACATTATTATAAAAGAAAGCAAGAAACAGGGTGAAATTAATATATGAAAAAAATATAATAAAAATTAAAATCATATAATGAGAAAAGAAGAAAATATAATCAAAATTGAAGTTTCCAAAAGATAAAAGAAAAAAATAAAATCAAAATTATTAGAAGGGAAGAAATATAAGAAAAAATTTTCTCTTTTCCTAAACAAATTTATAATTTTATTAAAAAAATTAACCCATTGAATATCAGTTTAAACATAAATAAAAACTAGTTGACACTAATAGTAATTTAATTAAATTGTATTTCCAAACATAAAGTTATAATTACTTTAATAGAGAGATATTTGTGTCATTTTTTTTTGTCCTTTTCTGCCTTAAACATTGTTTTATAATTAATTTTTTTAGAGTTATATTAGTATTAAAGAAAATTTTATTTTTTTTTAAATATAATTTTATAATTAATTTAATAGAAAAATATTAGTATCATCAATTTTTTAAGTTTTTTTTTTCAGAAACCTTAATGCTTTAAGTATTTTACCTTTAAACCGGTACTGAAATAGGTTAGTCAATTTCATTTCTTTTTTTATGAGTTAATAAGTTAAGTAAGATAAATTACACTATATTGATAGATTGAAACTGCTAATCTACCTTTTTAAACAATGACTTTAAGTTAGTACTCTCCTTTGTTTGAGATTGACATGTTAAAACTAATTTATTTAACAAGCTTTTAAATACATCATATAATTCAATAATGGGAAACTTTTAAATACAATGACCACAAGTTATGAACTTTTTAACTTTTTGTTTTAGATTTGTTAAGGTGTAGTCATAAAATGATCTTACACAAACTTGAAGGAGAGGCTCAGATTTTGATCCTCTATCAGATGAGGAGAATTGAAGTGAAATAAAATAAATTTATGTTAAAATAATAATTTAAGCCTCGTATCTGTTCAAAAATAGAAGTAAGTTGTCTTAATTAAGTCTTTATTTTGAAAATGTGTAATCATTTTTCTAAGTATTTTAATCACCTTTTGCTTTTGTTGGATTTTCAAGCGTGACAATTTCACATTCCATTCACATAAAATGTAATTGAAAAGGAAAGCAACTTAGGGAGAGAAGAATCGATCCTAGTTAAGGAGAACCCCTTTTGAAGTTATAGAATCGATTTAGAAAACATAATTGATTCTCCCTCTTTCAAGAAATCGATTCTCCCTTTTCAAGCCCTATTATTTTATTCTTTTATGCTATTGCTCGTGTAGTTTTTATTCTCTTAGTTTTTTTATTCTATTCCATTATTTTTTAAATCTATTATAATAATAATAATTTATAACTTTTATTACTACGTATATAAAGGATTTTATCTTTTGAATCCATAATTACTTATTCTAATTTACTTTTTACAATATAATAATTTACTTAGTTAGTTTTTTATGTTTTCTATAAAACTATTTTAACAATATTTTTTTTTCATTCATTAACAATTTTTTTCTTCAATTTATTCCACTTTGTTTTTAATAAATATAATTTTATTTTATATATTAACTTAATTATTATAATATCATCATCTGTGTTTACGTTAGTAATAATAATTTTAAATAATAATTTCAATTTCATTTTAACATAATTTTTATTGTTTATATTTAAATTTATATCACATTTATCCACGAGGCTAAAATAATAATCATATAATTTTATTTATTAAAACATTTTTTAATCTATTACATGCATCACATTATATACAAACTTTCATCTTAAATGTACTTAAATCACATAATCTTTCACTTAATTCAAATATTCCCATATTCATCTATTTTTCTTCTTAAATCTTCCATTTCAAATTCATCTTCAAATTCAACAATATTGTTTATTGTTTAGGAGAAACAACTTCAAAGTAATATCATGGTATTGTAAATGTTAACCATTTGGAATAAACAATTACAAGATGGAGTTTGATAATTTCATATTACATGATTCATTACTTGCATACTCCGAAGTATATATAATTGCGCTATGACTATAAACACTATTTCTGTTATTATGATAATCACCTTAAGATACTCTTGTCCTAGTTGTAACACTTAACACGTCAAATATTATCAAACAAATTCTAAATTTAAATTATTAGTTAAAACAAAACATGATATATAAATAGTTAACTAAAATAAATTACGATGTATCTTGGTAGTAATCAAGTTTTGTAATTCTTAAATATTTCTATTTAAATAATAAAGGATAAAATGAAAATTTTAAAAAATATATAGAATTTTTTTTTTATAGAGGTGAAGAATAATTGATCACGTTTTGAACTCATATTTTAAATAAAATCATTTTTCTCATGAAAGAATTGGAACTTTATAACTAAATAAATAGGTTTCGAACCCATCCAAAATAAACTCTTAACCATTTAGGCTTTCCTATATTTCATCCTAACTTGAGTAATTATGAATACTGGCAAATAAATGAATTCAATAACCATTATTTATCAAAAACATGAAGGTTATTTCATGCATAAAACACTTTAAATGCATTACAAATATTCAATTTTATATAAAATTAATCATTTTTCCCTATCATCCTCTTTACAAGAATATCATCTCAATCTAATTCATTTAAACTAAAAAATAAATTTTGAAAAATTTGAAATCTAAATATATGTATAAAAAATCGTTATATATATTAATTTTATTTTTTATTAATTATTATTTTAAGTTAAAATAGTTATATTTTTATTTTTACCCCAATCTAAATTTAATTATTTAATTATTTAATTCTTTTGATAACTATTTTTTGAATTTAGATAATTATTTATAATAAAAAATTATAAAAAAAATTATAATAATAAAATAAAAAAGTAATTATATGACCTGACAATAATTATAAACCTACATAAAATTTCTCTTTGACAAAAAAAAATTAGATGAGTACATTATAAAATTAATTTTAAAAGGTTGAAATTAATAAAGAGTTGCAAAAGAAAGAAACTTGGAGAAATATTGCAATCATTCCTCTAAAAAAAAAACAAATAATAAATTACAGTTGAAGAATATTTAAAAAGTTTATTAATTTGATAGACTACAAAGTCCACTTTCAAGTGACCACAAAAGAAGAGTCTGCACGTTGTTTCCACCACCACCATTCCTCAACTTTCTCACTCACTCACTCACTCCTTCACTCGTTCTCGACACAATCCAGAGGGAAAAATGTTCGCATCAGCTTCCTCCCAATTACTGTTAAGAGTCCAGTCACTGCATTCCACGGAGCCAATGGCGCACTCACTCACCCTCTCGCGCTTTCCCGCCACCACTTCCTCCTCCTTTCACCGCCACCACCATGCCGTTAAACCCCTAACTCTTCGCTCCGTCGCTCGCCGTTTAAAACCCGCACTCATCAGAGCCTGTGATCGCTCGCAGCAGGTTCTCTCTTTCCATTACCTATGCTATCGGCTGAGAAAACAAAAATTAATAAAAATGTTAATCTGTTAGTTCCCAAGTTTAGGGAGAAAAAAAAGCGAATTCTTTTTTTTTTTTCCTTTTCTCAATGTGGTGAAAAAAAAATGAAGGTTTTTTTAGAATAAAGTTTATGTTGGACCCAATTGTTGTTGTGGAGTGGACTAGGAGGCTATGAATGAGGTGGCTGACGCTTTGGAAAGATTTTGGCAGTAAATTCAGATTTGAAGGTTTTGGTATACTAAATGTGACCCTGAATTGAATTTATTTAGACCTACATTTTGATTCATCCTGTAATTTAATGGAGTTGTTGTGGTGATGTAATATTGAGCTTTTGAGTTTTTTTTTTAATTAATTTAATTTTGGAAATTCAGATTGGTGGCAATGGAAGTAAAGCGGCGGGAGGATTGAGTTGGCTGGAACCCATTTTGAAATTTGCTAGGAGCAACGTTCTACCTTTAGGTGGCTCTACTTTCTATCATGTCCCTTCAGATTTCGTGTTTTTTTTTTTGGTGATTTTGTTTATGGTTTACTTCATTTTGATTATGTTCTAATGGATAACAAATTTGGTTGTGTTTTTGAGGCAACGTGTAGCTCTGATTAGTGCAGTGACATTAGGATTAACATATCCTAGTCTTGGTTGTGCTGCTGATAAATTTAATGTGTCAAAAATTGGTCCGTTTGGAATTTTTGTGATCTCAGGTTAGTTTTCGTGGATAGTCTTTTGCATCTTTTTTTTTTTTTTTTTTTTTTTTTTTTTTGATTTTATAATACCCTTATCTCAAGGTGTTATTATGGTTTATCGTATAGGATTGATGTTGCGTAGTGAAGAAATTGGTGCAGCTGTAGAAGCATGGCCTGCTGGACTCTTTGGGCTTGTATGAACATAAAATTTTTATGAATGAATTTTACAGGCTGGTTCACCGCAACCTGTTTCGACCGGTCATCCTATTTTTGATTAAAATCTTATCTATATTTGATTGGAGGGCCTTTTTCTGGGCTCACTTTTCCTAATTGGAATATAACTGATCATGCTGCAAATTTATTATGAAGTTGTATATAATATATAATATTTAAAATTTTGTAAGTTAATTTGTAAAATTTCTCTTATATTAATTTCTCCAAAATCTGTTTTTAACTTATGCATGGGATAATATTATCTCATCGGAGAAACTTGTTTCATTTTTCCTTTTGTCTACTCTGATAAGTGGTTTATATATGTGTGTGTTGTTGATACGAGACAAAAATTTTGAACCTGTTGAAACAATCGTCAACGTTATGTCCTTTTTCCTAGCAAGGAAAAAGAATGTAATATGTCTCAGCTTTCTAATTTCGTGATCAAGAATAGCAGTTTTAACTTGAAAAACTAAATGTCATATTGTTTGTACGATAGCAGCGATTGAGCATATTGTTAGATGGGTTTGACTACATGGATCAATTGACACCATTGAACTCTTTGAAAAATGAATTTTATTTCTTACAAAATTTTAAAGGTTATTTTTTATGTATTTTCCAATGTGTAATGTGTTCTTTGGTTCTTCTTGCAGGTGTCTATTTTATTTCTTACACCATATTTTTCCAGGATAATATTGCAAATTCAGCTCCAACCCCAGGAATTTATTACAGGTTTAACGATTTATTTCTATTCTACCTTAAGCATAAGTCGGTTTTAGCCATTTCCAAGATACTTTTATAGTAGTTTTATTGTTTAAGCTAGTGTCACCACATTTGTATCTTACTGGGCTGAGATCTTGTCAAACGTTGAATAACTGCTAGTTAAATTTTGACTGCATTGTGTTACCTTATAGACTTCTTTTCCATATTTAAGACACTCAAATTTCTATGTTGAAGAACTACTTCATGTTTGCAGATATAACATACTGTATAGTAACTCAAATAATTCCACATTATTGGAAAGATTGTGTTTTCTTTGATATGCATTGATTCATTGAAACTTGTCTCTGCTTTAAGTTGATGGTTAAATTTTAGGTGGTTTATTTTCCTTAAAGGGTGCTTCTTTGACCATGTGTTCAATGACTAGCTCTATTATTATTTTATCGAATTTTAGCACAATATATTGATATACTAGTAGGCTCATGTCAGAAAAAAAATGCGCACCTCTATAAAATACAGAACTTAGGCCTATGTCAGACTATAGGTTATGTAGGCATGCCCTTAGACTGTCAGTAGATACTTATTTACAGTGTATGTGATAACTAAACCAGAGTCTTGGCTAGATGTGTTATGTAGGTAGAATTTTGGTTCAACACTACATATAATGCATCTAGTTAAATGACATCTTTCAAGATTTTGTATGGATGCAATCCACCCTTATTGTTGAAAGGGGCAATCATTCCTTCAATAGTGGAAGAGGTCATCAGTTAAATGACAATGTGATGAGCTGTTTGATGACTTAAGGCAGGACTTTTTAAAGGCCTAGAATAGAATGAGAATACAAGATAATAAGCATAAGAGAGGTGTGTATTATGTTGTGAAAGATTAAGTTTTTCTTAAATTTTAACCCTACAAGATGTACTCGTTGGCTGAAAGACCTAACCATTAGCTCACTCCTCATTTTAATGGCCCATATAGGTCAGATAACCCACAAGCTGGATTTACCAGAGGATAGCAAGATCCACCCAATTTTTCATGGGTCCCCCTCAAGAAGGTAGTTAGTACACCACAGTTTGTTTGATCTCTGCCCTTGGCCTTGGCAGATGACATAGAGCTCCAAGTTCAACCAGCAAAATGTGTCAGATATCAGCTGGGTAGGATTAGATGATTTATAAGTTTTGCTTAGGTGGCACAACTTCCCTCCTCGTGCAGATATTTAGGAGCCAACATTTGCTCTTCAACAAGCCTTTCCTCATTCTCTCTCTATTCTCTGCCTAAGGAAGTGGTGGATCTTTTGCTGGGGACAGGTATTGTTAGTGTTAAAAAGTTGAGTTTAAGCCTTAATCAAATGTGGGACTCCTAAAATGATTCTTTTAATTCTTGGTACTGGTTGTATCAACTTGCAAAGGTGTTATGGTGTGTGGTTCCTGAACTTCTATTACGTGAATACATAAATCATGTGTTGAGATTAAACTATATGGAGACTAATACCTAAAACTATACGCTGCGACTTCATTGAAGTTGCCATGTTGGAGTTTCTGAGAGCTTTGTGAGTGTTTTCCTTGTTGAAGACGACAAACATTTTTTGTAAAGAATATGCAAATGGACTATTTACAAATGATAGAAAATAATTTGATTTAGATACTTATAATTTTGGAAACTGGCTTATATACAACAATCTGAGAAAGTAAAGAAAATGCTTGGGGACATGGTTGGATATATCTTGAATTTTGTACAGTTGTTGAAGTTACGTTTCTGCTCCATATATTGAAAAAGGCGCCATTGGAAGGTGATATATTGAAGGAGCTACCTCTATTAGAGAAGAAGATGAATGCAACAAACCATCAAAGAGGCAAACCTTGTTTTGAGCTTGACATATATCTAGACAATATAATAAGTCATGCAAAACAAACTATAGGTATTGCTCATCAAATGAACAATTTTTTGAACTTTTGTTTGATTGGAGGATGGATGGACATATGCTTTTGTTTATTCATAGCAAGGTTTTCTAATTTTATCTTATTTTAGCCTTTTTGTTTCTTTGCTTTCCAAATACTTTGTGATTGTGCTTTATAAAATGATTATAAAACTCTACCTTGTTTCTATTTGTTGATCAACACTTGCAGGTACTTCACTCTTCCATTTTGGTATCATATATTGCACATTTCCAACAATTGATTCCCAGTAATGTCTGTACTAGCTGTTGACGGTTGGCTTTCTTAGTCATCAATATTTTCAATTTGAGATATGAATTTCTGGGTCTCTACAGGGCTGGCTATATTTAGCTGTATGCCAACTACATTATCAAGTGGTGTCGCACTTACCCAGGTATATATGGTTATATTCTGTTTCCTTTCTTGCTTTCCTTTTGACTTTCTTTTCTTATAAATTTTATATACCTTGTATCTAGTACCCGTAAACAAGTTGAGTTTTGCTTGAGTTTTCTCACTTTGATTCTGCAGCTTGCTGGGGGAAATTCTGCGCTTGCTCTTGCAATGACCGTAATATCCAACTTGTTAGGAATAATGATTGTGAGTCATAAAGAGTTACATATTTAACATTATCCTCAATTAAATCTCGGTTTTTCATCTTTTTAAGTTTATTGCAGAATAATTATATGGCTGTATTGAAATTTAGGGATGAGTAACTCCTAAACTGTGTATTTTGCATAAGAAATGCAAAACATCTTCCTAAAATCTGAACAAACCTCTCCTGTTTTGTGAATATGCTGCATACATTTAAACCCAAAATCTCTATTTTTGTATATAACTGGCAAAAATATCCTTATTATAGATTTTTCCTCATGATATAGACCCTCCTTTATTTGTTAAAGATTACATTTAACCTCTTGGGTAAATACATTACAACCAAATCCCTCTGTTATAGTAAAAATTTGAAATTGTTGAACACTTATGTGACAAAAGTTTTAAAATAACATTAAATAACATAAAATAGATAAATACATTAAAATTTCATATTGAAATTAGAAAGATTATTTTAAATTTTTGTAATTAAAAATCTAATAAAAACATAATCACATGACTTATTAATAAGATTGTAACATCCCATTTAATTATTAAGCGAAAATTAAAAGAAACGTCACGCAAAGATAGTACTATAGCGTAGTCCTGGGATCCTTAACACAACCCCTACAAACTGGGCACACCACGATGCCAACGGAAAACCAGATAATAGTCTAACAGATGGGAGTAGAGTAGTAAGGCATAAAGCAATACATGGGCCATAGCCCTAAAGAAAACCCATAAAGAAAATAAAGTCCACCCCAGATGGCTAAGCAGTGGAATCGCCATTGCCTTGTTAACCGCGAGAACCTCGTCCATCTGCTCCCCATCAATTACATTGATGATCATTGCAAGAAGAAGAGTCACATACAAGACAACCATACAACAAACAGGGTAAGCTAGAGTAAAACAGTTCATCAAGTAGATACATATCATCACACAATCCAAGCATTTCATATATCATCCAAACATGTTTTGACTTCTCAAACAATACACTAGACCCTGACTCGACTCATCCGGATACATATAGTCTGGTCGGATTCAGCGGATGCTTGCACTTGTGGTGGATACCTCTGCTCACCCCCGAGCTATATGTTACAAGTGTTACAATGAATCCATTTCCCTCACGACAAGGTTAGTCCTTAATGAATTTCGGGCCTCCTGCTACTCTCACCACAGGAGTTAGTCCGCTCTAAGTGAGACTAACTGACTCCTTAGAGTGTCAGGATGCAACCTTACCTTGAATCCTTATTAGACTATACAGATGGGGCACCACCATGAACACCCACTAACAGGGGTCATGGAATTACGTCCCGACCACTGAAGCGCAACTCCGGAGGACTCACCTAGAGGCTCCAAGGAATTACACAATGACACGGACCAAAAATCATACGTCAACAATCAAAGAACACTAATCATGGTTACAATTTCATACCAACCTCTGAAAATGAATCCTCATTCGTATCACGTGTTGAACCCATGCCACCGGTCATTACCACTCCATGAGTATAGGGCCTCATCTCATAACAATATCATGCCTCTTTAATTCCAACCCATTCATTAATTTCACATGCCAAGATCCCTCAATCACATTTAACCAATTTATAATACAGAACATACCATGCCTTTCATTTCACAGACTTCATACATCATACAAGACACATCATAAACCAGCAATGCAATTACCAATTTAACAAAGTCCTCCAACCTGCAGTGTATCTCGCTCAAGCCAAGAGCCCTCGCTCAGGCGAGAGGGGTACTCTCGCTTAGGCCATAGACTCTCGCTTAGGCGAGATCACGACTAGTGCTGGGACTTTTGCGCAGGCTCTCTCAGGCGAGTCTTGGCTCGCCTGAGCGAGACAACCTCTCGCCCAACAGCGAGGTCTCTCACCTGGGCTAAACCACAGCAGCATTCCAGGCCTTCACTCCTCCTCGCTTAGGCGAGTGGCTCTCGCCTGAGCGAGACTGGCCTCGCTCAAAACCAGAGTCCTCCGCCTGGGCAAGGGTTCGCGAAACCCTTGGTTTGCACCTGCAAGTCTCGCCTGGGCGAGTTCCTCGCGCCTGGACGAGATTGACAGATCTCGCCACTGCTTCTCTTGCAACAATCACATGCTCGCACCCAAAAGACAGTACATGGTCGTTCACGCATTCAACACAATCATACAGTGCATACAATCATCCAACAAACTCTAACTCATTCAGAAAACAATCAAGACACTGACTCTAACTTCCCCGTACCTGGAAAAGATTAGTAGAGGCCCAGACGGCACGACAACGAGCACAACAACTCTAAGGATGAACTATGGGGCTGAAAACAGGGTGGAACAGAACCAGGAAATGGAGTTAACAGAAGCTCTTACCTGAAATTACGAAAAGGTGAAGAGGAACCAGCACGAACAAGAAGGAATACTTACATGGGGTAACAAGCTCTCTTAGCTCAACGTGACAGTGAAAGCAAACTCTAGCAGGGGGTTGACGGCTGCAGTCTTAGGTTCTATGAAAATGAGTGAAAAGTGTGACTTAGGGCAACGAAGGATGGTTTTATCTACTGGGCCAGCCCTTAGGCCCACTCACAAGGGCAACCCCTTAAATTTAGGGCAGGTAGAAATGAAACATTTTTAATGGGCCTTACAAAGATCGAATACAACTACTTTTTTAGAAAGTTGACTTTTAAGAATTAAATACTGAAAAATGAAATTATTTTAATTTACTTATTAATATATCACTTGATTAAGTTTTTATTGAATTTTTTGTTTCAATAATTTGGAAACAATTCTTATTTGTAATTTTGTTATTAACAATTTTTAATATGCAAATTCCTGATGACATTTTGTTGTATTTCCTTCATGCCATTCCATTATAAACAATATATTCTGAAGGTCCTACAAGATTTTATTGAGATATTATTGGAATAGAGATATGTGAAGATATCTTAACAAATTGAATACACACTGAAGGAAATTGCATATTAAGCTAGAGTAACAAAATGTCATATTGAGAAGCATCAATTTTGATAATGGGGCCATCCTCCAGCCCTCTATAATCCTCTATTTTCTCACATTTAATGTTTTGTTAGAATATTGGGATTCTTATACTGTTGGCCCACATATTATATTAGTAGTATTGGACGGGACTTGTACTGGTTGTATTAAATTAGCACTTAACATAAGTTTTGTTGTACTTGTTATCTTGTATTAATGGGCTGGGTCTATCTTTCTTGTACCGACTTTTGTCAATGTAAATATAGACACAAGGGAGATTAACAACATTTTTTTTTACTTTTATTCTCTTGATTTTTCTAACAATTAATAACACGATTAAATTATCATTATGCATCAGCCTCATATATCACATCTCACAAAAAGTAATAAAATTAATATTTTATCTCTTGTTGCTTTTCATCATATCAAGTCCATATTATTTCAATATTTTTGTTGTTACATTTTCTCCATCTAATTTAATTATAGTTTTTGTTATATTTATGATAATATTTTATCTTTTAGATTCCACTTTCCATCACAAAATTTGTAGCTGCTGGAGTTGGAGTAGCTCTACCTATCAAGCAATTATTTAAAAGTCTAGTTCTGACCATATTAATCCCCCTTATCTTGGGAAAGGTAATTGGGTTTTCTTTTTCACATACCTGATACTGTAGATGCTGTTTGAATAATTCCAAGGTGATCTGATTCTGGACACCAAAAACGTGTCTTCTCTGTGTGGGCTTACTGCTGGGTTCTTTATGTTCAAAAGGTTGTGAAGTAAATATCTTCGAATTTAGTTCTTTATGTACACTTTACTGACGGTATAATACATTTTTTGGCGTTTGCTATTTGGTCTTTCGAGCTGATTGCCCAAATTCTTATTACATCAGTTTCTTAAAAGTATTTTAATCTTCTTTGTTGCTTTGAATGGGCAGGTTCTACGTGAATCTTTCAAAGGTGTGTCCATCTGTTTATGCTTATTCAAGTAGCTTGTTTTCACATGTTTTGATGGATAAAATAACTATTGACATTATTAAATGAAATAATAACTGACAATTGAACGAAATTGTAATGCAGAGTTTCTTTGGAGGTCATAGTTGCAAAGTGGTATCTAATAGTTATAGGGTAGATAATTTCTTATTAGATTATTTACTTGCATGTCATTTGTCATCATCTCTACGCATTTGTCATTTCTTTATGTCAAGATAAGGCTGGTCAACTTAATATTTTCAAAATGTTGTTCTTACAGAAATCCACTATAAAATAATGTAAAGCAAAATAAAAAGGTACAAAAAAAACAAAAAAACAAAGTCAAAGTAGCAGCAATGGCTATTTCTTCAACAACTTTTAGATAAAGCCTGGTGCTTAAAAGGTTGTACGAAGTAAAGAAACGTGCCTAATCTTATCCTAAATTAAATATTAAGACGACGGAATCTTCCTTAAAATTAGTGACTGAGAAGTTTCAGGAGATACTTTTTGTGAATTTCTGGAGAATTTTTCATTGAGATTATGATATGATATATGTAAATAGATACAACTTGTATATACTAGAATCATAAAGGATTGAATTATCTTCAAAGTTCATAATTTCCCAATGTTTCATAAAGTTTATTGTTTCCAAAGTTTTAATAATTACCTTTGTGATTACCAGAACTCCACCCCAATCATAGAAAATATTATGTACCAACTTTGTGAAAAATATAGTGAATAAGTAGGCTAAGAGGCTTTGTTAAGAAATCTGATGGTTATCAAACATTGAAGCTAGCATATTCAATGATAATTTCCTTGCAAGGAAATTTTCCTTGGACAAAATGACAATAGATTTATATATATAATAGAGACTTGGGTATTGTAGAGTGCGCAAGTCTCACATCAAGAAGTATGGGATACTCAGGTGGAGTAATTAAGTATTTGGTTCTCCCCTTCAATAGCTAGTTTTTGTCAGTGTCTTGGAAAGGGTTACCTATGGAGGTTTCTAAGTTGTGAAAGGTTTGGACCAACAAAAAAGTTAAGTATCACTAAGGGAAGAGTTGTAGAATACTGAATTAAAACTAAAACTGTCCAGAACATAGGATGATAAGGAAAAAATTTGGAATATCTAATGTTTATAACAAATTCAAGATTATTCATAGCGTATCACAGATTCAATATTGGGTCACCCTCAAGGCCTCCTCTGTCTCAAAGAAAAAGCTATTGGTCCATGGATTTCCTTGTGCAATATTAAAAACTACCTGATCCCATGATTCAACCTAAGAGTCTAATTACCTAGAAAGTCATATCTTGAGACCTAAGAGGCCCAAGTGCACCAACAATGTGCAAGGAAGCAGAGGAGTCATGGCTGTCAATTGATAGATACCTGGTATTATGGGGCCTAAATCTCACATTGAGTTGTATTAAGTACTCACTGGAATATTTAAGTGTTTAATTCTTCCTCTTTAGTAACTAACTTTTGAGGTTGAGTTCCTTAAGTTCTTAGGTGTTTATCAATCCAGTTGTTACAGATTGGTTCAAGTTGAGTTCACAAAGAGCAAAGTAATGGTGAATGACTTATGGCTTCTGAAATGAGGTCCTCCTACCAACATTCCAACTAATTGAAGCTGGGTAACCACAAACATATGAATGCCCAATGCCTCCTCTATTGCCCTGTTTTCTGTAGTTTTGGCCATGAAACTGAGCATTGCTCACACGCTAGTCTGTGTTTCACTGGCTGCATGTTACCAATTTTGCCCAGGAACCCAAAAGACAGTAAATCTTCCCAGATTCAATTTATTCCCCAATCTTCTCCAATTGACGAGTCTTGATTCTTCTTGCTTCATCTTTACGTGCAAGTTCGCTATCTATTTCATGCAAATTCTTGGATTTAGCTGCCCTTATTAATGCCATTACAAGATCTTTCAATAAATTTATAAGTTCATCTTCAAGACCTTCCTTACCTTGCCTTCCCAGGAGTCTATCACTCTCCAGTCTAATTTACCCAGTCTTGTGACTTCCCATGTCAATATTAAAAAGGGCTCAGTTCTACAATCTACACACTCCATGTCTAACCATGAGTTTTGTGAGCGAGTGCAATGGGATGTCACATTGATTACAGATATGACAAATATAAGCTACATTGTAGCTTTGTTGAGTTTATTAATTTGATGTATTGTGTCAAGCAGTTGTTCGGTCAGGTTTAGTTTCTTTGTTTTAATTTTAATTAGCATTAGTTAGTTTCATGCTTCACTAAAATGCGACCTGTAGTAACCAAAAGAGCAAATGAGAAATATTGTCTTTTAAGAAAAAATGTCTTTGTCAATCTTATGTTATGGGTACACCTTTGTTGTCTGTCTGTCTTTTCTTTAGTGGATAGGAAGAAGCATAGGAGAACTCTGTTGGGCATGATTATTTGTGCTTCTTTTTATAATAAAACTTTTCTTTTATAAGTTAAATGATGTGTTTGTAGAAATTTATAATAATTAAGCTTTTAAAAAATAGAAATTAAAAAGGCTGTTTTAGTGCCTTTTTCAAAAGTCAAAACCCTATCTTATTATCATTTTTTCTTCTTATGATCACTTTCATATGCTCTAACCTAGTTTTATCTCTGGTTGCAATCATATCATATATTTTTCTTTGCTTGAACAATCAGGCCCTTAGTTGTTGCACATTTAAGGATATGCTATTCTCCCTTTCCATACTTTCTCCTTATTTTTTTCTCACCATAACATTATCATATATTAATAATATTTTTTTATTTTTATTTTTATATGTAACATACAGGTGTGGCTGACTTTGTCGACAAAAACCGCAAGCTTTTCTCACTAATCAGTGCGCTTTTCCTTAGCATTGTAAGAACAATCCCTTTGCAGTGTTCCCTGTTTCCTTTCTGTGTTGGTGGTTTTCCTTGCACCAAGTTGATGGAAAGATTGCATATGTTTTGACTTGTCTTTTTAACATGTTCAGAATATTAAGTTGTAAGAATGATGAAATGCATTATGCTGTTTCTTTTAATTGTTTATATTGTTGGACCAGACCAGTGGTGCATTCTATGTAGTAGAATCAGCTCATTAAATTTAATCATTGTTCACTAGTGAGCCATCCTAAATATAAATAACTCAATTATAACCATCAGTTTCTGAACAAGGTAGTATTGTTCTTGGCTTAATATAGCCTTTAGAATGTTGTCACGGTTCACTTCACATATCAATTGAGTTCTCATGACTCCTTTGATAACATGTTTACATTTGTTGTGATGCATGTTGGGTATCAGAGTACCAGCACAAGTACTCACAACTAAAATACAAGATGAAAATAAAGGAACAAAAATAGATAATAGGCAATGAATATAATTTATTCAAGAAAAGGAAAAATTACATACCATTCTCTCTAATCCCAAGGAGAAAACAATGACAACCCCTCTCTTGGAAATAGGAAAAACTAATACAAGGAGAACCTTAAAGGAGAAACTAACATTCTCTCTTAATTCTTCTCTCAAGCAAGTAAAGTAAAAGGAATAGAAAGGAAAGACTTTTGGGATGATTTCCTAAGGAAACATTGAACTCCTTTTATAACATTAAAAGTAAGTCCCTAAGTAAGTTCCCATCGATGTGGGACTTCTTTTCTCACAATCTCCCACTTGAAGATTTTGATGAAATTAATCAAATCTTCACACCATGATTTATTCTCTGTCTTCATGTTGCTTGTTCATATGGTAGACTTCAGTAGGATTGAATCCACGTAGACTTCATTGACACATAATTCTGATCCTCCAAAACGTAATGCAACACCCGAGGTTCCTTCTAAGGACCTCTTGTCAATACTTCACTGCTCTCCACCAAACCCGCCATGAACCTACTAACCACTTCCACTGCTTGTGCAATGTCTGGCCTTGTACACATCATAGCATACATAAGGTTGTCCAACACCGATGCACTCGGTACTCTAGACTTCTCCATCCTCTTCGCTTCACTACTAGGACTCATACGTGAGGAACAATTGATAGAAAGTGGGGCCGAAATTGGCTTGCAATCTTGCATGTTGAAGCGTCGCAAGATTATCAGTAAGTATTTCTTCTGAGAAAGCCAAACCTTCCTATCTTTTTTGTCTTGGTGTATTTGCATCCCTGAAATCCTTGTTTGCTAGTTCCAAGTCCTTCTTCTCATACTTCCTAGCCAATTTTGCCTTCAATTCCTGAATTTGAACTTTGTTGGGGCCTACCTCCAACATGTCATCCACATACAACATCAATGGTCTAAACACCCAGTCTGTTGTAACTGAGGCTTATGAAGGAATCAAATCTCTGGTACAAACACCTGAGCGCCCTCTTTAAACCGTACTGAGATTTGTTCAACCATGCAAACCAAGTTTTCTTGTTCTTTAACGCCTTCTGGTTGGAGCATCATTTCATTTCTGCTTAACAATAACCTTGTGGGTAGTGGGACCCACAGGTGGTACCCCTTCACATTGTTAGCATAGCCCAAGCACTTAATTTTCCCCAGTTTCAAGCTCTACTCGTGTTTTGGATTCCTTGAACTGGCAACAACACATTTGACTTCCTCTTGATGTAGTACACCCACAATCTCCTGAAGTAAACTTTGATTCTCCTAGTGATAACTCTGGTGATTCCCTTACATCATAATAAATCAAGTCTTCTTGTGTTTTCTTTTTTCCTGGTAGTCAAACTAACCATCTGCGATCTATGACTATGTTTGTT
>Ga0209589_1005639_pt1 | contig 21162 bp, 16 predicted proteins | sample CowpeawhiteBW_FD_187525 | JGI IMG/M metagenome (GOLD analysis project Ga0209589, IMG submission 187525) | Root nodule microbial communities of legume samples collected from California USA - Cow pea white BW (SPAdes) (version 2) | ecosystem: Host-associated > Plants > Roots > Nodule | place: USA... | reverse complement strand
CGAGGGGGGGGGTTGCCGGTTTTGAGGTATTGAATGTAGGGGGTGGTCCAGTTTTGGCTTTGGGAGGGGGTGACGTTGTTGGTTGGGGTATGGGTTAAATTTTGGCAAGTGTGTGTGATGGAAGGTGTGGACAGTGTTTGCTGTAGTAAGGATCGATGACGGTTTTTGAGCTTGGTGCTGGCCAATTTGGAAAGGATGTCAGCCCTGACGTTGTCGGTTCTTGGGATGTGTTCGATGCGGACTTGTTCGAAGGAGGATTGAATGACTGCACGGACCAGATGGTAATATTGTAGAAGGATGGGGTCTTTGATCTGAAACTCGTCATTTAGATGACCTACAGTGAGTTTGGAGTCAGTTTTGCACGTTAACTTCTTGACGCCTACTTTGCGGGCTAGGGAAAGGCCGGTGAGGATGGCTTCGTATTCGGTTTATTTGACGTTTTGAAAGCAAAATGAAGGGATTTTTCGATTAGGATATCGTTGGGGCCTTCTAAGACGATGCCGGCACCGACACCCTTTGGATTTGAGGAACCATCTACATGAAGTGTCCACTGGTCTTCTATGGGTGTTTGTTGTAGGTCGTTTACGAAGTCTAAAAGACACTAGGCTTTGATGGGGCCGTGGGGTTCATAGCGGATGTTGAATTCTGACAGTTCCACGGCCCATGATGACATGCGTCCGGCTAGATCTGGTTTTTGTAATATTTTTTGGATTTGGTAGTCGGTCTTAACGATTATGGTGTGGTTTTGGAAATATGGGCGGAGGCGGCGTGCTGCGTGGACCAAAGATAGGGCCAGTTTTTCTATCATTTGATATCTGGTTTCGGGATCTTGCAATGTTCTGCTCACAAAATACACAGGATGTTGTGTGCCTTCTATTTCTTGAACAAGCGCGGCGTTGACGGTATATTCGGTGGTCGTGATGTATACTAGCAGGGGTTGACTGGTGTCCGGCTTGTGGAGGATAGGTGGGGAGGTTAGGGTTGTTTTGAGTTTTTGGAAGATTTGTTCACAATCATCAGTCCACGTGAACCGGGTGGATTTCTTTAGGCACTAGTGCAGAATTACGATTTTACCTCGCCTTATAGGCCTCGGTTGACCAGCAACCGAAGCACATAACGGTGCGGTGGCAATTTTGAAATTAAAGGCAACTTATAGGCCTCGGTTTAGCAAAAAACCGGTGCCAAACGCTGCTATAGGCCTCGGTTCTGAAGAAACCGGTGCCAAACGCTGTAATAGGCCTCGGTTAAGGAGGCCCGAAGCCAAAAAGATTGCCAAAAATTTCAAAAATGCCATTGACGTTGGGACCTATAGGCTTCGGTTGGGGAAAAGCCGGTGACAAAACCGGTTATAGGCCTCGGTTCTAAGTGGAACCGAGGCCATATTGTTTAATTAGGGCTCAAAAACAGAACCCCTTCTTCCTCGCGCGCGCAGCTGCCATTTCTCTCTGCAAATTCGTGCTGCCACTACCACCGCCTCTCGTGCTGCCGCTGCCACTGCCGCTGTTGCGCTGCCGTCGTCGCTGTTTCTTCTTCTCTCCGCGACTTCCGGCGAGCCCACCACTCGAGACCACCACGCGATCCTCCTGCCACCGCCGTCTCGTCTCGCATCCAGCCACCGCCGTCTCGTCTCACGTCCAGCCACCACCACGCGAGACCACCACGCGACTTGGACCACCATTTATGGAACTGCCAGCTGGCAAGTTCTCTGGCTTCGAAATCGCAAGGTTCTTAAACGAAACCGGTTGTAGCAGCTTCTGATTCCCAAACCCATTCAGCGCAACGCTGCTCTCACCTTTCTGGCTGTCCCCACCGAACATCATTGTCGCCATGCGCTGCTGCTGCAGCTTCAGGTGCAAGTCCTGGTTGATGTTGCTGAGCGACTCAATTGAAGAGGCAAGGCTGCCGTGAACGTTCATGGCTTCCATGGTCTGCAGGGTTTGCATTGCACTGTTCAAAGGATCAGAGAGTGAGGCCCTCTCTGACCTACGTAGAGCCCAGAGGTCAGGGTTGGGCGGAACAAGACCCAAGAGAGGGTTTGAAACAGCAGCAGCAGCAGGGGGGTCAAGCTGGAAGGCAGACAAAGCAGAAAGGGAAGTGGTGGAAAAAAAAGAAGCCCATATGGCCTCGAGTGCATCCTAAACCGAGGCCAAAAGGGTATCGAAAAAAGCCCTTATGGCCTCGGGTGTACCCAAAACCGAGGCAGAAGGGGACTCTATGGCTTCGGTTCTTAACCGAGGCAAAAAGCTATGACCTTTTGGCCTCGCCCCAATATGCTTCGGTTCCCGAACCGGTGCAGAATATTAAAAACAACCGCTGCCAAAGGCCCTTTCTGCACTGGTGAGGAGTTGGATTATGGGTTGGGTTTGTTCGGCTAGTTTGGGTAGGAAACGAGAGATGGCTGTGAGACGGCCAATGAGACGTTGGATCTCCTTAACAGTAGTGGGGCTGCGCATTTCGATGATAGCCTTGCATTTTTCAGGGTTGGCCTCTATGCCGCGTTGGGTTAACATAAAACCAAGGAATTTACCCCAGTCAACGCCGAACACGCATTTGTCGGGATTGAGGCGAAGGTTATATTGGCGTAGCGCGGAGAACACTGCTGACAGGTCTTCAGCATGTTGGTGATGACTTGGGGACTTGACAACCATGTCGTCGACGTTAGGTGGCTGAACACCTCGTATCAAGCTGACATGTATCAACCGGGAAGAGACCAACTGAGGAGATAGTGGACTACATGGTAAGGTGACGTTTGTGCCTAACTCATCTTATTTGTTCTCTGCAAGAACAATATAAGATTTTCTGGGTTATCGCATAAATATTATATAAAATGATAAAATTAGTATATAATTCCTATAAATATACAGACATGACCATTAATTCATGTGACAATGACTTATATACATAAATTATATAACAGAGACAAAAAGAAAATAGATTGAATTAAGTTGCATGCCGGTAAAACTCAAATACCATTTTTATAAGAAAAACAATTATAATATATCTTGCAAAGAGTCCAATCTAAATTTAATAATAAGAAAAAAAGAAGATAAAATCTATGTTTAAATTTCCTAACTTCGTCGGAATCTTGGGTACAGTATGTTCAGTTAGTTACACAAAAGCAAAGTGTAGGGCTTCACAGCTAAGAACCCAGCCATTAAAAAAATGGCGACACGCCGGCATATGTGAAATATAATACGAATTTACCATGATTCAACCTGGAATTTGATTCGCATCTTCTGTAGAATGATGCAGTCATAGGTTTGACTTATAACCTAATTGGTTCTTCACATAACTTGTCTAATTCGCTTTCCACCCAGCTTCCTACTTCATTTCTCTCAAACAACTCACATAATCTGCCCCACACCAGTTTCCTCGATACATACAACCAAAAACTAATTGTATTAGTTCATACGTAGCACACAAGAAGCCCGAATACGCTAAAGCACAAAAATTGTGGCCCTTGTCTCTTCATAATCACCCATAAATGCTTACTTACACATTTATGTTTAGAGCAACCAAAGTCGTGTGTGACCATGGTTGAAAGGTCCCATATATGCCATAATTGTAGAGTGAATTAAGCATCGAGGTTGAAGTGAATTGCAGAAAATGGCGAGGTTGAGGGTGTTGTCTGAGCTCGACACAGCGAGGACGCAATACTATCACTTCAAAGCCATAATCATTGCAGGGATGGGACTCTTCACCGATGCCTATGACCTTTTCTCAATCACTCTCATCATCAAGATGATGGGGAGAATATATTACGACCACCGCAAAGGCGACGACCGCTTTCAGACCCCACCGGTGGTCACCTCCGCCCTCGTAGCCGCCGCGCTTCTGGGCACCGCCGTCGGCCAGCTCGTGTTCGGAAGGCTCGGCGACCTCAAGGGGCGGCTGCGAGTCTACGGATTCGCCTTGCTGTTGATGGTGTTCAGCTCCTTGGCCTCTGCCTTCTCCATTTGCATAAGAAAAACCTGCGTTTTCGTCACTCTTGGCTTCTTCAGGTTTCAAAATCTTAATTTCCTCAAACCCATACATACATAAATACATTCTAAATCTTGATCTCTCTCTCTCTCTCGACATTTATGTTGGTCTTCTACATTAAACTGATATTATTCGTATGATATATCATGAGGTACACTTTCTCACATCAAACAAATTATAAAAGTCAACTTTTTATGACGATTTCGGTGTTAATTGATCTAAAAAAGTGATTGCTTTCACACTAACTATGACTAATTTCAAAATATTAACTTGTTACATTGATCTCATCTTCATATCAATTGATTGCCTTCATTCATGTTTTTGATGATAAATGTAATTTAAAAAAAAAAATGTTTGAGTTGAGTTTATGATGAGAATGGGTTATGTTTTAGGTTTATGTTGGGGCTGGGTATTGGTGGGGACTACCCTCTGTCTTCGACGATAATGTCGGAGTTTGCGAACAAGAGGACACGAGGGTCGTTCATAGCGGCGGTGTTTTCGATGCAAGGGTTCGGAATATTGGCGAGCTCCACCGTGACGGTGGTGGTGTGCTCCATTTTTCGTGCGGCGTCGAAGTCGTCGGAGGCTGACGTCGCATGGAGGTTGATACTGATGCTGGGTTCCGTTCCGGCAGCCATGACTTACTACTGGCGCATGATGATGCCCGAAACCGCCAGGTAGTTACCCGTCTCCATTCACTATTTTCACTTTCTACAAATTCACACTTTCTAATTTTAATAATAATAATAATATTATTATTATTATAATTATTATTATGGTTTTTCTAGCGTCCAACGAATATGAGATAAATATATGCTGTGTCCTGTGTTTGCAATCAATTGGTAATTTTGGTTAGTGAAGAAGCATACAACCAAAATTTGACAAAGACATGCTGATGATGATTCTAGTTGAGTTTCTTTCACAATAAATGTGTAAACAAGAAGAAAGACATAAAAATAAGATAAGTGGTGTGCAATGAAGAGAGAGAAAATAAAATAGATTATAAAAGGCTTAAATACATTTTTCATTCTCATTTTCATAGTGTTTGTTGCGGATGGTTCTCGTTTTGACAGAATGTTTAAAATAATTTTCATTTTTACCGAATGTTTAAAATGATCCTCATTTTCGCAATTTGTATTTTATTTGGTCATTTTCTGTGACACCGTTTAAATCCGTAATGGAACCATATGTACAGTACACGTAACACACCCTAATACAACGTAATACAAACAGTGTCACTTATATAGAAAATGACTAAATAAAATACGAATTGCGAAAATGAGGACCATTTTAAACATTCGGTAAAAATGAAAACCATTTTAAACATTCGGTACAAATAAGGACCATTTTAAACATTCTGTCAAAATGAGGACCATCCACAACAAACATTACGAAAATGATGACGAATAAGTCATTATAAAACATGTTTATGTAAATTCTAGTTGATTGAGTATGAGAAGTTAAATTTTGGTGAAGAAAAAGGGATATGACTGCCGATTTGAATGAGTGTGTACATGATTGGTTATATGACAAATAAAATTATTTTTCTTTTCTTCGTTTCCCTCTATTTCTTTTCTTTTTTTCAAACGGATGCTTTTATCAAGAGAAAAAAATGGAGTGGTAAGAAACATGTGGCTTCCTTCTATTATTCAGGTGTACATGTAGTTGAAAATTAAGCATTTATCAAACCAAAGAGATTACACTATAAAGACAAAACCAAGAAACCACGTGTCTCACGTGCCCAATGAAAGAATGCCGGGTACAAAACAGAAATTCCAAGTTGCAGCCCAATAAAAGTGAGAAATATATTAAATAAACATTTTCTAGTATTTAAGAAAGTACATTTCCCTTATAATAAGCACACAAGTTTTTTTTTTAGAATAATAGTGGTAATTCTTGTAACTCCGTACCAATTCATCTAAGTACATTCTATAAAAAACAGTATTTTTTTTTTGGATAAAAGTCAAACATTTGGTAAGCAATTCATAAAAAAAAAACAAATTGGCATGATTTTTACTTCCTTCTAATGACGAGAACTCACCAAGTAACAGTTGGGGCTGTGAGCAGGGGACAGGATATGATAAAGAAACACAAACATCGTAATACTAAGGTTTAAAATAATGAATAAATTACACATTACAAAATCTTTTACAATGTTACTCCATAATCTTATAATAAAGTAAGATTAAACTCACTTATAAATTGAATTAGAGTCAAACTTAAACTTAAATTATAAGACGCTAAAATATATTATAAATCTATGCTTTCTATTGTTAGGTGGGAGAAGGTGCATTGACAAAAAAAAATCATATGTATTAAGATTATGGACCATTATAATAATTATTGTTTGAAAGAGACAATGTATTGTAATTAAGCCTATGAGAGATTAAATCTCATAATGATGATGATATTAATTTATAAATTTTATTTTTGCAATCGAAGAAAGAAATATAGGAATAAGAAGGAATATTTTATTAAAAGTTACACTTTTTATATATTAAAGTGAGTTTTAGACTGATATTTGAATTCTTTATACCTTTGATATCTTTAAGTTCAATTTCAACCTATAACTTTGTTTTCAAGGTAAACAAAATTTAATGATATTGGGTTAAAATGATTATATTCATCATTTTTAAAGTTTAGACAACACAATATATCAAAGTTTGAAAATTTGACAAATTTCAATTTCATGTCCAAGTTTAGCAACTACAAATATATTTAATCCTTTTATTAATATGGTCATCTATACACTTCTAGAATTTACATCTATTTAAAGGATTAGAAAAAACAAATAATAATGTAGCTACAAGTGATAATGTAGGCCAAAGCACAAAAAAATGGTGCAATTTCAAAATTGCTACAATGGTGCAACTTTAAAGGAAAAATTTTGTGCTGGTGTATAATTTCATTTTCAATAAATCGTACTAATTTGACTTACTAAATTGAAGTGGTGACAAGATGACACAACTTCAATTAAAACTAAAAAAAATAAATTATGATATACTAAAATCATACCAAACTGCACGATTTTAGTTTATGTTAGAGTATATATTGAAGTTGTTTTAAATTGACATAACTTAAATTAAAACTAAAAAAAGAAAATTACAATCAACTAAAGTTGTACCAAATCGATATAACTTAAGTTTATAAGAAGTCGTATCAAATTGACATAATGTCTTCAATCAAAATTTTAAAAAGAATTACAACATACTGAAATTTTGTACCATGCTGACAAGTTGTATCAAGTTTGAAAGAATTTTTCACAAGAAAATCATATCAAATTGTCACCGGTTGTCCATTTTTGTGATTTTTCTAAAATTTGCATAATTTTTATTATATAAGATATCATTCACGTATATAATATATAGGAATAAGAAAGTTTAGCAATGTATAGAAAATAAGATGTATAAGTATAAAGTTGGTGTGTTAAGATTTAGACTTCCTTGACTAGGTTAATTTTGTAATCATGGTTTAAAGTAAAGAAAGTGAGATGCAATGCAATGATCAGGTACACAGCGTTAGTGGAGCACAATGTGATGCAAGCAGCAAAGGACATGGAGAAAGTTCTTGATGTAAGACTGAGCATGATTGCAGAGGACTCCCCTTTGCCACCAATCCCACATCCCTACCCTCTCTTTTCCAGGGAGTTCTTCCGCCGCCACGGTCGTGACCTCTTTGCATCTTCTTCAACATGGTTCCTCGTCGACATTGTCTTCTACAGCCAAGTCTTGTTCCAAAGTGAAATATACAAACGCTACCTCGACCAAAACGAAAACGAAAACGGAAACGTGGACGTCTATAAGGAGGCTATCCACGTGGCTTGGATCCAAGCCGTTATCACAGTGTGTTCCACCATCCCCGGTTACTTCTTCTCTGTCTACTTCATTGACAGATGGGGCAGGGTCAAAATTCAAATGATGGGTTTTTTCTTCATGGCACTCATCTTTTTCATCATTGGGATTCCCTATTACACTTTTTGGACTACTGAGGAAAACGAAGAGAACAAATGGTTCATGGTTTTGTATGGGCTTGCTTTTTTCTTTGCCAACTTTGGCCCCAACACTACCACTTTCATAGTCCCGGCGGAGCTTTTTCCGGCGAGGTTTAGGTCAACTTGTCATGGCATTTCTGGGGCGGCTGGGAAGGTTGGGGCCATGATTGGGTCTGTGGGCTTTCTTTGGGCTTCTCATAACAAGAAGGAGTATGGGTACAGCAAGGGAATTGGGATGCAGGTCACACTTATCATACTTGGAGGAGTTTGCTTATTGGGAATGCTGATCACGTACTTTTTCACTACGGAAACCATGGGAAGGTCCTTGGAAGAGAATGAGGTTGGTGATGTCACAGATGAAGTTGAAGAACGTGATAATCTTTGATTCATGTGTGCGTTTAAGGTTGTACGTGCATTGTGGTGAATGTTGATAAGTAATTTTGAAGTTATATTCAGCAGTTGGTGATTACCTAATACAAACCCTTGATAGTACATGGAAGATTTGTGTATGTATAAAATCTATTCTTAATAGCTTTTGTAGTTAGAAACATAAAGATCCTCTGATGTTCTTGGTTGAAACTTGGTCTCCAAGGAATCATTGATTTGTTTAGTTGTTCTTTCCTCATGTTTATTGAAAGATATATTGGATTTTTTTTTTTTTCAAAAGACAATCACATACTCTTGAAATTATTAGAGAATGAGTCTGAATAATTATCGAGATCATGTTCAAGTTATTGCTTTTAAAATAATTAAATCAATAAATTAATAATTAGAACAAAATTAAGAATTATAGACCCAATTTGTACTTTATTATAATTTTGATAAGAATAACTAAATATAAAAATACAGAGATTTTTAATCCAAACAAAGACAAGTCAAAAATATTGAATGCTCTAGGTTTAAGAGTTTTCTAAGTCACTAGCTACAAGGTTTTCACGCCTGTGTACGATTTAACACTTTTTTATTACTATCAAATTGTAAGTAAAATGGAGAAGCAAAATAGATGTATGACCATGCTAGGTTGATATTTTCTATTTTTTTTATATTCCTATTTAACAATACTAAAAATTATTAAATTTAGTTTTTAATATTATTAAATGAGTATGAAGAAGGGAGGGTGTCAACTCTCATGTAACACGTTTTATGGTAAAAGTTACTTGATTTTATTTTTCTTATTCCTTTTTATTATATGCATTGATATATCTCAACCTTCAATCGAAAAAAATGTTATATCTTACTATATGTTAGTATTAAACCATTATCTTCACACAAACTAAATTATTCTTCGAATAATCTCTTAAAAATACATTTATTTTACTTGTTTGTTTAATAATTTTAAATAGTGTTACACTTACAATAAACAAATTTTACATTTAGTTTATCGTTTATCGTGTGTGTGTGTGTATGAAAGAGGGATATTCTATAAAGCTTTAGAAAGAATCTAAACTAACTAGAAATTGTTGCCTCAACCTCTATTTCATAAAACATTTTATATAATATAGCGATTGATTATTCAAGTATATTACCTATACTCACATTTCTTTTATTATAGCCTTTAAGACCTAACTACTTCTTTCTTTCTATAAGAAGCACCACTGTTTAAAGTATCTCCAATCATATTATATTTATTAATTCTCTATAACCACCCTTTATTTATTTCAAATATATCATTCACAATTATATATCTATTAATAGTATAAGTTAGGCTTGTTTCTTATATTCACGTTTATGATTCACTTTTGATAATTTTTTTAATCAATTAAATTTCAATATTTGTTAAATAAAATCAATTTGATATTTTTTTTATTAAATTAACACTAACGTTATTTAAAAGTATTAGATGTCAAAATCTAGATCACATATTCTATCTTAGAACCTCTATCTTTTTGCATCTTTGCACAATTTAAAACTTTTAACATTCTCCAAATGTCCTCACTTTGAGCATAGCTTGCATAGAATATTTCCTTAGGTTTTGTAGTTTAAGAAGTACTTGATGATCTTACGGACGGTAATTGTCTTGATAAATTTGTTTTGGTATTCGAGTTTAATTTTGTGGAAGCTTAAACGTAGAGCTATCAAAATAGATAATCCAACTCGATCTACCACAGGTTGATGATTTAGTGAATCAATTCAATCCAACTCACTTTTTAGCGAGCCAAAAAAATTCAAATCCGGTCTGGCCCATCACGAGTTGTCAGGTTAAACAGGTTGGCTCACAGGTTCACTTAATTAAAAAAATAATTTTTTTTTTACTTTTTTCAGTCAAACTAAATTGTAATTCTAATTAAAATATAAATCAACTTTAATACAATCCAAATACAAACCAAAATAAAAAAAATACAAATTATTTATGTGTTGGATAAAAAGACAACCTAACATGACCTAAATGTAAAGTCCAACTTAACAAAAAAAATAAAAACCACTTGTATGACCCTTTTATCTGCGGGTTGGCTCACTAACCCGGCTCACCACGGATTCAACTCGGGTGAGCTGGGTCAAAAATCAATCCGTATTGAAATTTGTAAAAATTTTCAACCCAATCCAATCCGAACCCGTGGTGAGCCGGATTAACTCACGGATTCCAACTCATTTTGACAGTTCCACTTAGATGTAGTGAGAAATGGTTAGAGGTGGAGGGAATCAGAGAAAGGTGGAGGAAAGTAGAGGAGGTTGAAGGAGAAAAGAGAACAGAGAGATTTTAAGATAAAAAATATTCAAATTTCGATATATAACATTTTTTAGTGGCATTATCATTAATTTAATAGAAGAGACCAAATTAACTCTATGTAATAAATATTGTAACTTGATTAAAAAAAATATAAAGCCCAAATTAAATCATAGTCTAAGATCAAATTGTTAATCAAGCCGATAAATTATAACTATTAAAGCTTTAACTCAAAAGATTTAAAATGCAGATTAAGGCAAACCAGCGAGTAAATTATAACCTAAGTCACGGCCAGTTTTTAAAAAGGAATTAACTAATACTTTGGAATATACGAAGCATATACTACACCAGGATGTAGATACTTTTAGCAAGCTGAATTTATCCATCCTTCAAAGATTATAGATGTCAAGATTACAATGACAAATGCATCAAATTAAGGTATTTTATTTTATACAATACATATGAGGTTACAGAAAATGTCAACATCAAGAAGAAGACATTAAAAAGAAACAGTGACCGCTGCCATAAGATTAATAATACTTATTCCTTTGATTACAGATTAGGATTTTCCTGTTCTTAATTTGCAGTATTTTTCTTCATGTTTTTCCAAGAATCTTCCATTAATGATGTTTTTATCATGTCAGCGAAGGAAAGATACGTAATTATAATAAGTTTACAAAAGATAGGTACCATAAGATTAATAATACATTTTTCTTTTATTAGCTAGCGTAGATTGGAATTTACTTTCTTCTTGGTTTATCTCATTTTTTTCCAAGAACCTTCCAATATTATTATAATATTTTATTCAGATAGGAATAGTACGAAATTATAAATAAAAGGACGAAAGAGATATCTTAAACCCTTGCCAGCCTCCAACAAGTCAAAGCCAGGCCAGGTCGCCAGAGTACATCTTTATCTAATTACAAATTAAAGTTAAATAGACATGAAGTAAATCATTATTTCTTTTTTACAATTTAGAAAGGAGTGTAAATTATTTTGTAACTTCAATTTTATTTGAAATCTAATTGACAACACCATGAGATCAATATCAGACAAATTATATCTTACAATGCACAATAATTTTATATTTTAATTAAGATAGCATTTCTTTCCTTTAATTTAAAATTTTCTTCTTCACACCGGTCTTTGCTCTTAATCTTTGAAATTCTTCAAAAGTTATTAGTTCCGTGAAGATATTTGCAACTTGATCTTGAGTCTTAACATACTTGAACTTCACTTCCTTTTTAATAATGAATTCTCTTATAAAATGATATCTTATGTCTATATGTTTGGTTCGATCATGAAATATTGAATTTTTTGGTAATGCTTGCGCAAACTTGTTATATATGTATGTATCTAAAGCTTCCATTTGTGGCAAATGAAGTTCTTAATTTGGCCAAATCGCATGACAAGTGCATGAAGTTGTTGCTACATATTTTGACTCACATGTTGAAAGTTTGACAATGGTTTATTTTAATGAACTCCATGAAAAAGCACATCTTCCCACGAAAATATAAAGTCATTGGCGATCTTTCTATCTTCAATATGTCCCGCATAATCACTTGCTAGAAATATTATATATTTAAAAAAATAAAATTTTAAAATAAAATGTTACAACTAACGTTATGTAATATTAATTTTAGAGTTAAATACTATTTATGCATGACATTTTTTACATTTATGTATTTGATTACAATTTTTCTTTTAAATCAAATTGATGAATTAACTTTTTTCTCTATTAAAAATTCTCATATTTTATGAGATTTTTCTTGCAAATTTATTAAAAAAATTTGCAAGAAAAGACTTTTTTCTACTATTTTTTTAACAATCTTTTGACAGGTAATTCCTTCGTGAGTAATTATTTCCTACAAAATTATAAAATTTGTAACTATTTCCTACAAAATTTGTTGTGAAAAGTGTTTTATACAAAATATTTTGCAAAAAAATTGACAGCAATTTCCTGCAATTTTTTTATAATAAAATTTATAAGTATTTCCTACGAAAAAAATTGGCATGAAATATGAGTTTGTTTAGTAGTATATGTCTCCCTCTTAAACCTACAAATACCCCCTATTTGCATAAGGATAAACACAATAAATACTAGAGCTCATACAAAAGTGTTTTGTCTTCTTTTCTTCTCTATACTATCTTTTAAAACAATGGTGGTCAAAAGGTTCAAAGATCCTTCGCTACACTCGATCGATTTGATGGGTTGTTGTATCTTGGGAGAGGAGCACATAATATTGTGTCTTGCCCTGTGGAATAAGGGCGTTTTCTCTCTAAGGACAACGCTCTATATGCCTCAACCCAGACTTTTTTTATCCTTTCCTCAATTACTTTATCTTATATTGTTGTTGTTTGATATAAGAATCTTTTTATCCACATCTCTCTATCTTGTTTTATTTTTTATCATTTGTTTCTAACATTCTTAGAGAGAAAAGTTTTCTTCTATAATTTCATTTTCCATTTATTAAAAGAATATCAAAGATAATACTATGTTTGCCATGGATATGATTAAGCCATTCTCAAGTAAACCTGAAAAATTTATTGGTGAACATTTTTTCTGTTGGAAAGAATAGAGATAAAGGTTTGACTCAATAAAATAAGATTATTTTTTATAATTTCTAAAGCTACTCATTCTTCTATTGTATTGAGTGATACACCAACATCTTCTTCTACTACACATGATGCTTTTGATAAAGATATTTTATGTCTTTGACATATTTTAAGTGCTTTATCAGATAATATTTATAAATTCAAAAAAAATTTCCTTTAAAAAAATAAATTTACTAAAATTGTTTGTGATACCCTTAATTTTGGTTTGCCTTCTAGTGGTGATGTTATTTGTGATGCTTCTACTTCTTCTTTTTTCCTTCAAATGAACATGCTAATATATTTGTTCAGAATGAACCTAGAAACAATAAAAGAAAATGAAAAGCTAAAGATTTTGGTCCTGACTTTTATTATTTTATGCTTGAAGATGATTTTAAAACTTATGGTGAAGCAATGAAATCTATTGATGCTCCTTTTTGGAAAGAAGCTATTAATAATGAATGAATTCTTTTAAAGAAAGTAAAACTTAACTGATATTCCTCCTGGTTGTAAAAGTATTGAAACTAAATGGATTTTTTGGAAAAAATTTAAGGACAGATGGGTCTATGGATAAATTTAAGGCAAGACTTGTTGTTATTGGTTGTCAACAAGTAGAAGAAGTAGATTTCTTTGATACATATTCACCTATTTCAAAAGTCATTACCATTAGAGTTTGATTGCTCTTGCTTGCATTTTTAATTTACAAATTCATCAAATGGATGTTAAAATTTCCTTTTTTAAATGGTGATTTAGAAGAGGAAATATTTATGAAACAACCTAAGGGCTTTAATAAGTCAGATAAAGAAAATAAAGTATGTAAACTTGTTAAGTCTTTATATGGTTTAAAACTAGTACCAAAACAATGGCATGAAAAATTTGATCAAGTTATTCTATCATATGATTTTCATGTTAATAATAATGATAAATGTGTGTATGTAAAACAATATGATGATGATGATGGCATTTATCTTTTTCACTTTGTCGACAACTTGGAGGGGTTTTTCCAAGATTTCCCAAGCTTTCTTTGACGTAGTAATGTGGGCAACATTCTCAAACATGTGGTCATCTAAACCTTGATGGATGAGAGTAAGGGGTTGTTGATCTTTTGCCTTTTTTTTTAACAAAGTCCTCATCTCAGTTGGAGATAATATACCTTCATCTTGTGGCTCCTCATAATATTTTTGTATAATATCCCAAGCACATTGAAAGTCAAGCAACATTTTCATACAAAGACACCATTTTTATGTTTTTCTTTTGTAAGTCAAGGAAATTGGAAGGTAGTATACCCATTGCTTGTCATTTTAACTCTATCTTTTTTCTCTCTCTCAAACTCTCTAGATCAAACTTAGCTATTGATACCACTTCATTAGAGGAATTAGGTGAGAAGTAGAAGAGAGAACTCAAATTTCCTTGCTTGAAAATGTCAAATACAATGAGGTATTTATATATGTATATGTTTGATAATTGACATTATCATGTTTTACTTTTTGTTTATTTTTATCTTTTATTATTATTTTATTATTATCTTTTCAAATATTTTAGGTTTTATTTAATAAATTTAGAAAAGATAAATATTTGGTTTATATTTTGTAGATAAGTGAAAATCTCAAAGATTTAAGAAGATTATCAATAGAATTAGTGGATGTTATTGAATATTAACAGAATGTATCAACTCCCTTTTTAATGGGGGTTGAGTGTAATGTATTCTTAACACTTTGTGAATTTCACAATTCAATATAATATTTTTCTATCACTCTTGTGTTCTATTATTATTTTAACTGTATGATAATTATTGATTGTATATTTGTGGATCTCTAATTATTGGACATGATATTAGAACATAGACTAGAGTAGACAACTAATTGATAGTGCATCTAGACATAGACTACATCATTGGTCATTCATAACATCAAAATTTTGATCATTAATGCGAATTTATAATGAAAATTGCTAAGACATTAGGGTTTTTATTATTCTAGTTTAGATTTGTCACTAAGACATTAGGGCTTGTTACATAAGGTGTGAATGCTAGAGTAGGAATTAGAAGAATATTGTTTGATGTTTTTGCATTGAATTGGATCATGAAACCCAATCCAGTGATACATTTATCATATATTGTTACACACCATATGTTTGATAAAAATACAAAAGGAGTTTTATTTTTGTTTTTGTGAAATTTATTTTGTAATTGAATTATGAATTTCAAGAGTTGTCAAGTGTTGCACAAGTCTTTTGGGCAATGATACTTGGACTTTTCACTGTATTACTTGATTGGGTACACTTGTCAATCTTATAACATTGTTTCATGGAGAGATCTAGATTCTCTTCTAGGAGTTTCTCTAATTAAAACTCTACTATAGAAATTTCCACACCTTTCTTATCAAAAACTTTCTAGATTTTGCATATTTTACTTAGGAAAACTCAAGAATCATTATAGCTACTTTTATATTTTAAATTATAATAACAACTTCAATAATCGAGGAAGTGAATCAATTATTAATAGAATTGGTGATATATTTTAGGAACCCACTCAGTTGACTCCATTTAGGCCTGGTCATGATCCAAAAATTCCTCCATTAGAAGGTGTGGATCCCATGAATACAAGATTGTATAAGTATGATAAAATACAAAAGGATGCCATTGCTAAACTTGTACAAAAATATTTGAAGTCTTGGGCTATTCAAAATAGTAGTCCATATGTTATTCTTATAGTTTAGGTTAGAAAAAAATGGATCCTAGAGAATGTGTGTGGATTATAAGGAATTAAACAAAAATACGGTGAAGAACAAATTTATGATTCCCTTGGTAGTTGGTAGTTGATTTATTGGATGAATTACAAGGTTCTACAATCTTATAAAATATTTACTTGTGGTTTGGATACGACCAGGTACAAGATAGCCTTTTGAACCCATGGAAGAAAAATGAATATGATGAGAATTAATGGATCATTTGTTTCAACAATTTTTGAGAAAATTTTCTAGCCTTTTCTTTGTGTAATTCTCATTTATAGCAAGAATTTATAAGAACATTTGAATAACCTTAAACTGGTACTTCTAACTTTGAGGGATAATTACTTATTTGCTAGAAGATCCGAATGGAGTGGTAGCTAAGCCATTAACAAATATTCTGAAGAAGAGGACAATTATAAGTGGAGGGATGAGGCCAAATTATCCTTTCAAAAGATCGAGAAATTGTTAAGCAATACTCCTCTTTTTGCACTTCCAAATTTTTCTAAAATCTTTGTAGTAGAAGTTAATGCTTTAGGAGGAGGAATTGTAGTTGTACTCATGCAAGATCATCATCTAATTCCTTAAATCAACAGAAGTTTTAACTTACAACAACAATTTGTATCCACTTATGACAAGGAATTGCTAGATGTGATTTTTGCACTACAAAGATAGAGACACTACTTTCTGAATACACATTAATGGTAAGAACATATAATTATATTATCAAATACCTTGTATACCAAAGATTGAATATTGATTTTCAACAGAAATGGTTAGTCAAACTTATGAAGTTTGATTTCTCAATTGAATACCATATGAGTCAAGAGAATATGGTAGTTGTATTACAATAAATCAATAAATAACAATCAATTTTAGAGACCAAACATTCTCACCAAGGTTTAAACCCCCAACTTTGCAAATATTAAGTCAATGCTAAACAATCAAGCCAATTCATGTTTCTTGCCAACTAACATAACTCAAATATTATATTCTTACCTAACACACACATTCATATTATTAAAACAATAATAATTAAATAACACATAATTGACATACATAGGACTCGAACCCAAGTCCTCCCACATAACCAAAGTACTCTCAACCATTTGAGCTAGTACTTTTCCACATCACATCAACCATTATTAAATGTCATAAAGGCTTCCACGACCCGCATTTATTAACTAATTATTTATTTAATTAATTAAATTGCACGGGTCTTACACCCTCCTTCACCTCCCTTCGGTATAAAGACCCCACACGGCGACTTAATATCAAGGCTTTGCTCCTGAACTTCACCATAGTCCTCACAATATGGTCCGCCTCCATATTATCAATGGAATTTATAATGGTATCCGGGAGGTTGATCGCGATATCCTTTCTCACGGATATTTCTGGCAATTCAATTAAACCAGACTCCGGTCCTTTATCCCCACTGGCCGACCCTGCGCCGCTAGCCGACCCCGTCCTGAGCAAGACTGCCCTCGCTCTCTTCACGTCCTTCCCCTTGCCAGGTCGAGGCGGCAACTCAGCCTTCCTCTTCTTCCCACCGTGTACATGTACTTCCACCACAGACTCCTGCAGGTTGGGAACATCAGTCTTCCCAACTGCCTTAGCCTTGGCGGCCATCTCCTTCCTCAACGACTGGAAGAGCGCCAAGTTTTTCTTCCCTGACTTCGCCATATGCCCTACAATAATATATTATAACCCCAATTAAAACAACTTAGAATCATTAACACAGTTTAAGTAACAAATAAATACCTTCAATATCTATAATCGGATGCACCGAATTATAAACTCTAACTAAGCCCTTAGTGGGCAACTTATCGACAAACTTCATCAAGATTTCCACCACCTCCTTATCCCCTGCCGATAACTCATCCACCCCCATATCCTTGTACCGAGAAGGGCTACTCGTCCAACTAAATGGAAATTTTGTACTCCATCTGCGTCCAAGAAATAAGGTTTGCCTTCTTCTTTCACAATAACCTTGAAGTACCCGTCCTTGACATGCTTGAAAGAATGGGAAAACGCGTCCAGTCTACTGATACTAGGACCACTTATCAAAGACAGCCAAGTGGTCGGCCGGCGGGGTCTGGTGTCGTAGATGTACAAGAAAGCGTAAGGAGAAGGCTCCAAGTATAGAGATTGGCACAAGATGCGAAAGGCTTGCAAATAGGCCCAACTATTCGGATGCAACTGTGTAGGTGCCACATTCAGTGCGCGCAATACATCCATAGTAAAACCGTCTAACGGTAGCTGCACGTGTAGTTGAGAAAAATGACACATGTACATGTAGAAGAACTTCTCCGTAGCCCCCTCCTGCCCATGACATACTCGGTCAATAGCGCTAACTCTATCTAGGGAAACGATGTCCCCACTTACACCCTTTGAGATGACAGGCGTACAGTTTAACCAGGAGTTCAATAGGCGAGACCACTGAAACAAAGATGATTGATTGCGGACGTCGGCAGTCGCCCACCCATAACCGCCTTTAGCCGGCCAGTTACTCTCGGCCAACTCCTCAGGGGGATCTTCTCGAACCTCCCTTACCGTCTCCATATGTATCCCAGTTACCATGCCTCTAGAACTTGTACCCTCTTCATCAAACCGCCTACCCCTACTTCTCTCTGACTCTGTACTCTCGCTACTAGAGGTGGACAACGATATACTATCGCTACTAGACATACCTATTTTCGTGTTTACGGGAAGATGTCGACTGAAATTGGGAACTAGTCGGACAGTAAAATGCACACAAGACCTCTGAATACAAAACTCTCGCAAATGAACCAAGTAACCCCTCACTCGTTTTGAAATCTATATTTATAGGCCAGAATCCCAAACGACGAAAACCCCTTCCCGCCAAAACAACAACCCATACCAGTCGACACCATCATTGCGAGAGACATGACTCTTAAAAACGACGGCGCCAAAACTTCCTGATTTGACCCCTGACACCCCTTCACGTACCTTCAGACGATTACCACTTTTTATCCTTAACACTGTTCATCACACTTAAAGGCTGGGGGACTGGTGTATCACACCTAACCGGTTCCGCTACCACACCAACACATAGTACCCTTGACCGACAACTCATATCAGACAAGGCTAGGGGACTGGTGTACCACACCTAGCCAAACTCGACCAAATAAGTAAACAATATATATATACCAAGGCAGTCAAGTATTCAGCCTAGGCCGAGTTAGCCTAAATTTTACCAGTTCTAACCTAAACATCTAGAGGAACGACCTGCACCTCATATAACCAACATAAGTCGTCAAGGTAAGTAGCCGGCCTAGACCGACTACTCCAACAGACCCGGTAAGATTAAAGCCTAGGCCGACTACTCCAATAAACTTAGTATAATGAAAACCCCCCAGCGTTCAATAGGTCCTAGCCCAGGCCCACTTACAGCCAAAGCCCAAACCAAGGCCCGACCCATAGAATAACTAAACATAATTAATGCTCTATAAATAGACGTGAACCCCCAGTAATTAAAGGTACGCATTCATTACTCCATTAATCACTGATTTGACCTTCTGAGAGCTTTGACTTACTTGAGCTTCAGAGTTCCTTCTACAGGTAACCCCTCCTAGGTCCAAGCCGACATATGCCAACCGGAAAGAGACCAACTGAGGAGATAGCGGACTACATGGGTAAGGTGACGCTTGTGCCTAACTTATCTTGTTTGTTCTCTGCAGGAACAATTTCTTATTGAATAAACTCAAGTATCCAATTATTTTTTCCTATCCGATTAAGGTCGTTTCTGGATCTAGAAAATTGAGAGATACATTTTTTAAAATTGGAAGTTAGGATAAGGGCTAAAAATTGACACTTATTAACCATCAAAAACAAGGCCATTAAAACTTGAAAATTTGTCTTCAAATGAAATTTTAACACATAATTTTCTTTCTTTCTAAAGATATTAAAACACCACACCAAAGAATATGATACTTAAATCAATATCAATATATAATATATAATGACAGAGAAAGGGCATGATTAAAAAATTGAATAAGAAATATATATGCATGATTAAGAAAACTTATGAATTCACGTGAACCTAGTTTTTTTACTATTTCAATTCAAGTTCATTCATCTTTTATGCATGAATGATTTTTTCAATTAGAAATAAATGTCAAATCACATTTTCGATCACACTTAAGACATGTAAAGTGGAAATTCATACTTTATTACTCATGCATATTTTATTTTACATGCTCTTTGTATTTTTATACAAGTTATTATTAAATTTTGCCATAATCATGTCACATGAATGATTATATTAAACATGATTTAGTCTTTTTTTTATATTCAAAATTTAATTTTTTTTTGTTTTTTAATATTTATAAAATGTCTAATCAAGATACATGTTATGGATGATGGCCAACAAGGAACATTTGTAGAACCAAATGCAAATGTACGAGATTCAAATCAAAATGATGTTCCTATTGATTATATTTTAGGAGAAACCGAAAGTTCAACTCCAACTGTTAATTCAAAAAGATTATTGTCAGATGTTTGGAATCACTTTAAGAAACAAAAGGTAGATGGAAAATGGAAAGCGATATGCAATTATTGCGCCAAAAGTCTTTTGAGTGACGCAAAGCAAGGTACATCACATTTGAGAAGCCATTTCAAGAGTTGCAAGCTTCGAACAAAACGAGACATCAGACAATCCTTTTTAAAAACTCATAAAAAAGGTGGTGAAACCGTAGTTGTTGCAACTATGTTTTTAATCAACAAACAGCTAGAGATGTACTCCGTAAGATGATAATTCTACATGAGTATCCAATGTCAATGGTTAATCATATAGGCTTTAAAGAATTTTGTGATGTTGTTTAACCTCTATTCAAGGTGATTTCTCGAAACACCTTAAAAAAAGATATTATGAAGGATTACAATGTAGAAAAAGAGAAGATGAAATTAATGTTGTCAAAGTTTCAAAGTCGAGTTGCAATTACCACTGATATGTGGACTACTACTAATCAAAATAGAGGCTACATGACTATAACAGCTCATTTTATTGATGATTTATGGAGGCTACAAAGTCGACTTGTGAGGTAATAACATTTTACTCTATTTTGATTGTAATTTTCATATTAACTTTGTTCTTCTTGACTAGATTAATTAAATTTGTCTTTCAAATATAGGTTTATGTATGTGCCTGCTCCTCATACTAGTCAAGTTCTTGCTGAATTGTTGGT
>Ga0209589_1005638_pt1 | contig 21163 bp, 8 predicted proteins | sample CowpeawhiteBW_FD_187525 | JGI IMG/M metagenome (GOLD analysis project Ga0209589, IMG submission 187525) | Root nodule microbial communities of legume samples collected from California USA - Cow pea white BW (SPAdes) (version 2) | ecosystem: Host-associated > Plants > Roots > Nodule | place: USA... | reverse complement strand
TCAATTTATTTAAAAAAAAAAAAAAAAAAAACTTATACACAACACTTATTAAAATTATTAACAACAAGCATCTAACAAACTAGGATCTAATAATAGTAATGATAACAAAAAGTTGAAGAAAAGAATTTGAAAACAAGACTAACCTCTTCGTCGTTCCAATCAAACATTTCTTACATGCGAGATACAGAAATTGTACAAGCGAAACACGTAATCGAACGCCACAGAATGAATTACTCTACTCATCGCCGAGAAAAAACAAACTCAGAAGACTTTCACACAGAGAGAAGCAGCAGAACAACAACAATAACAACAAGGACACGACCATGAAAAAACGAAACGAAACGACGTCGTTGCGGAGGATTCAAATCGTGCTTCACATGACGCGCGGCGCAAAGATAGGCTGAAAGAGAGAAATTAGAGAGAACAGTTTCAAGACTTCAGAGAAAGTGTGTTTTGAGTGAAACGGCGACGGAGCGAGTGAGAGAGAGAGCGCGCGTGAGGTGAGGCGCGACTTGACACGTGTGAGCGTGCGTATCTAAAGTAGTGGCTCTGAGCGAGTCTATCAAATGCCGAATCCTTACTGGTTGTTTACTTTTGTGTTTCCGTTCGAATGTGGGACCCAGTGGGCCGTAGTGGGCCGCAGTGGGCCCCAGTGAAGGCCTATATAGTGGCTTAGATAGCATCAGAGGTTGCTTTCGTGGGGCCCACAGGTTCGTGTTTATCAACTAGCTCTTGGTCTGATTCTATGGTCAAAACAAAACTTACAAAATTCAATATGGAATTAGGATTTTTTTACTTAGCACCTTTGAGAAAAGAAGATTTTTTTTGGTTGAGTTGAAAAAGAAGAAAAAGATAAATCTAATATAAAGTAGAAAAAATAAAATAAAATTATTTGACGTATTATTTAATTATGCAATTTAATTGATCTGATAAAATGTAAAAAAGTAGATTGATAAAAACATATGTAAAATAGTACATTGAATTGTATTGTTTTTCTAAATCCTTTTTTTCTCTTTTTACTAAGCTAACAAAATTCACTCACTCTTTTCCCTTTTTGAGTATCAAACAAAAGGAAGTTATTTTATAAAAAAAAAAAATTGCTCATAAAAGAAGTTGAACGGGGTGTATGGGTTATTGTTAGTAAAAATAGATTTAAAAATCATTTTTTGGATTTCAAATTTTATCATTATCTTTTCAAATTTTATATAAACTTCATTTGTAGAAATCTAGTTTGGTTCACACTTAAATAAAATCAATTATTTGAAGGAAAAAAAAATCGGATAAACTTGACTGTGATCATAAAGGATGTTGAAGCAAAGTTAAAATAAAACGGGTCTCGTGAATATACATCTACTTTATGTATATCTTTTTTACTTTTATATTTTTTTCAATGAAGGATGTATTGTTATTTAGTGTATTTTTTGTGTGAACCAGTTTATTTAGATTTAAGAAAATAAAGTTTAAATAGATGAAGAACAAAAACGAGATATTAATAAATTTTAAAATGTCATTTTAGTATTTTAGTATGAATTCTAAATTGTTGTATATTCTCTTTAAAATTATGGACTGATTATTTATTATTTTTCATGATTAGACTCCACAGTTTATAATGTAATTGTATATAGATCAAGATAGAAGAATTAGAACTTTGATTTGAATAAGTTCGAATTCTTCTAAAGTTGATTTTTTTTAAAGTTCTTACTTTATTTGCATGAATAAGAATAGGATGTTTTTAAATTGTTCAATTAAGCAAATTGTGATGTTTTGATTTATAGGTTTTATTTCTATAAAGTCGATTGTCTCTCAATAATTATTGGTTTTTTTAAATTTACGTTTTTTTAGAAGTTTTATGCTTTGTTATCTTTTTAGTCTTTTCAGTTTTTTAAAGAATACCTGCATGACTCACTCTAATGTTCAAGTTTGTTTTCAATTAGGTTGTAATAGATGTTATTTTTAAAAGCCATAAATACCTTATCTAGACTATCTATTTAATTCGTGATGAAATTTTATCTAGACTATCAATTAGGTCTAATTGAGGTTCAATCACTTCGTAATCGGCATTACTTTAGCTATTTAGGTTTAGATCTCAGTTCTCTACATAGTATTTTCTTCTTCTTCTTTTTTTTCTAATTGAAATGTATAATTACAATATCTTTTTTTAAGGGGAACTTTATCGTCAAATGAGGGGTGAAAATATTGTTTCAAGACCGTTCAAGCAAGGCCGACCCAATTGAAAATTGTACAATATGTTGTGGTACCTCGAATAAGGATTCTACAGGGGATTATACAGACTCTATTAAGTGTTCTAACTCGCATAAAATAAGATACTTAGATGGTGTAAGTTCATGAAGGTTTCTATAATGAAAATTGGTTTGAAAGACAACCTTTCTAGCATGTCATAGTGAACTAACCATGTTATATGGAATGGACTTAGATCCATTTTAAGGTTAGGTAGGACCTAGGTAAAACGTACCTAACTCTATCTGGATTCATAACAGGTGCATAATCACAGAGTTCTATTAACACAAAAAAAATTCTCTAGAGGCAGAGCTGATAATTTATTTAAATATTTGTGTTTATAATATATGATTTGATTTTGAATGTTTGATATATAAATTCTTTTTAAATAATTATGAATTATTTACTTTTAAATATATTAAATATATCAGCTTATCCTGTAAGTGTGTTTCTTTTTGCCAAAACAAAAGTCGGAGATAATGCAAGTGAGAGACATCATTCGTAATAGAGTGCAAACCTTTATAAACTACTTTTATTTTCTATTTTTATTTTTTAATTACATAATTCTTCTTTACTTGATAAAGGTTTTTGTTTTATTTAAAGTTGTTATGAACATGGAATACTATAATACTTAGGTTAAACATGTACAGGGATATTGTTCAATACTAATTATGGAATACTTTAAATTAGTATGATAATTTCATTAACCTGAAGTGTTACAAATATAAATACTAAAAAACTTATATCTATATATATATATATATATAATTTAATATGGATGATAGTGTAAATAATATATAACGTTTTTTCCAGATAAAATTAATGTATTTAATTACTCCCATCTTTTTCGTTAACCCTTTATGAAATTATAGCCGTAGTTTTCATTTTTATAATAGAACATATTTCGTTTTTTTCAAGACTTTAAAATAATATTACTTTTAGTTTTCATTAAAAAAAAACATTAGTTTTGTAGATTATATATTAATAAAATACATATTTATCTTTGGTAAGAAATCAAAATGACTAAGTATTAGAAAATACAAAGAGTATACAAACATAATAAATTTTTACAAGAGTTAGAATTAACGTGAACTCAACAATAAGAAATAATATTATATTAAAAAGCAGAAAATAAAAATTCAAAACGACTCCACTGGGGATCGAACCCAGAATCTCTGGTTCCGTAGACCAGCGCCTTATCCATTGGGCCATGGAGTCTTGGTTCGATTACTAAGTCTAAAACTTTCAATATATTTTTTTATATATCTAAAGTTTACCAACTTAACAAACAAAAACGTGGTCAGAAATAGTTGCAGGGATTTAATTACTTTTCTTTTACCAAGGAAGGAATTAATTAATTTTATTTTACGAAAATTGAAAATTATAATATGTAAGGTCATTTATATCAATTCACCGGGTAAGATTGATGATTTTTTTTTCTTAAACGTTTTAAAATAATGTAAAAAGGATTTAAAATAAAAAACAATGATTAGAAATGGAGAAAGAATGTGAAAACAAAATAAAAAAATAAATTACATTGTTTAAATGTAAACAAAATAAATTGCTTAGTTGAAAAGTAAAAAATATTTTAAGTACTTGACATATCAAGAAAATTTAATAGATATTCAATTAAAATAACTTAAATTTATTAAGAATTTAAATCTTAATTAAACTTTAAAAATATAATAGTGTGAAATTTTAAAAGTATAAAAATTATGAGTGATAAAATGAATTAATTTGATCCACCTTGACCTAATTCAAAAAAAAAGTATGATTTTGATCCACTTAATAAGATTGACTCAAATAAGCCACCATTTCTTGTATGTTAATAATAGGGAAAACGCATCTATGCGTACGGGTGTTCACCATAATAAAAAATAATAAAGTTATAATTAAAAAAATATATAAATAATGATTATAATAAAAAGACAATTTATTTATTTTATAAATATTTTTTATTATAAATAGTTAGTTTAGTTCTGAAAAAATGGTAAAATTAGAAAAACAAAACAATCGTAAAAAAAAATGGTAAAATTTTAGAAAATGGTTATTTAATGGGTAAAATTAGAAAGATCATTATTTTAATTTAAAGGGTTCAATATGTTTTTTTTTTCATTAACTTTACATGAAAATTGAACACCCCATTTTAGCAGCTTAAAACTAATAAAATAGGACACTTCATCATAATATTCAAAAACATGTAATCCAAAGTATAAATATTAATACAATCTTATAAAATATAAGACTATAAAAATATAACATTTATAGACACTATCTAAAACCAATAAAACACTATTTGAAGACTAACCACTACTAGATCTCCCTGAAATCTTCTACTACTCTAGATGATGGTTCCTCCTCCTCCATAGGTATCTCTAAAAATGCATATTCATTCGCTTTCACCAAGTAGATGATCATTACAAAAGAAAAAGACAAATAACACAAGCACACAAAATGGTAAGCTATTATATATAAGAGTTATCCTATACAATTAAAGCATATTAAATATTACTAATCATAGTTGACGCTAACTCAATTATCCAAATGCATGCCATTGATATAAAATTCACTAGGGGTGTGCACTTATGATGGTTCTTAGACTCCGCATAGTTCATAGCCTCAAGGGTTTATCACCTAACCACACAAGGTAAATCCTCTTTCACACCTAGGACCAAATAAGTCTAAAGACTAAGATCTCTTATTACTCTCACCACATAACTCATTAGACTCTATTTAAGTGTGAATGATTATTAGAGTTCAGGATACCTCCTTCTAGATATCTCCTATATCAAGGCATACACTACCAATACCATCACTAAGAATTTCCCTTGAAATTCTTCAAACCTCGTCATACATGCTCACAACAACATATTCTCTTAAATTTATCATAATGAAAACCATAAGCATGCTTCACATCAATCACAAAACATACAAAAATAGCAAAGAATAAAGAATAGGAAAAATAGGGCATTTAGGTTCAACGCCATTTGCCTCGCAAAAATTGGCGTTCAACACTAGCATGTCATCGCTAGGGATGACAAAAATACTCGTGCCCGCAGATATCCACGGATAAAATCCGTGGTGGATAGTTACTACCCGCGGGTATTTATTATCCGCGAGCAACGGGTAGCGGGTATTTTAATACCCGCTTATAAACGGGTCGGGTACGGTATCATACTATCCGTACCCGCAGATTCGTTACCCGCAAAAAATTAAAATTAAAATTTAATTTATATTTTATTAAGTTAAATTTAATTAAAATTAAAATTAACAGTATATTTTATTATGTCAAATTTAATTATAATTATAATTAAAATTTAATTTTTATAATTTTATATTAAAAATTTATAAGATATATATTTTTTTAAATATTTGCAGGTATCGGGTATCCATAGGTACCCGCGAATTTTAAAAATATCCGCGAGTATTTTTTAAATGGATACCCGACGGGTAGCGAGCGAATTTTTTTTTGGCGGGTCGAGTTGCGAGTAGGCATTATCCGTGCCCGACCCGACCCGTTGCCATCCCTAGTCATCGCTCAACTTCCAAGAGCCAAAATGCTGCCACACTTGTAGTGGTCACTAGCGTTCAACGCCACTTGGGCGACACTCAACGCCAATCAACTTCCAAAATGTTGCGCTTAGCTGTGAAACTTGCCGCTCAGAGCCATATCAGATATCAACAAATGCATTTTGTGATTTTTGGGCAATCTGGACATGTTTCATGGCTCAAATCGATACTCCTCTTTTAGGTATTGGTCCAAAACAGTTTTTAAATCATAATAGTTGGTACCAATTTGATCAATGACTCAAATCTCCATTTTTTCCCAATTAGCACAAGATCAAACAAACAAACATCCACAATTGATCAATAAATTCAAATACTAAAATCATTGATACTAACAAAAATCATTACCAATCTCAATCAATCACATATATGCAAAATATCCATTGATATCAAACTCACGCACACATATTTTAACTTTAGTTTAAAAAAATTATCATATTTCGCTTTTAATATGTTAATTTAACGAATTAAATGTAGATAATAAAAATGGAACTGAAGAGTTAAAAATTCCAACTCAATCATATTATCATGGTTCATTATATCACCCTTAACCTTAATCGTATATTTCAATTTGTTTTGCACACTACCCCTACTTAAACGCAAATCAATACTTAAACATAAACATAATTTAAATTTAATTATATCTATTCCATATCTTTTATTAAAAAAACACACAAGTCCTAAGATTTTTATAACTGTTTTTAGTATATTTAACTAGATAAATAGTTTATTAAATTGAAACAAATACATTATTCGATAAAATATATATAACCGTGGAGTCTCTTGAATTAAAAAGCAAAAAAAAACATAACTCTTCAAATAAAAAAATAACAACACAGCTCCTCAAGTTATCTATATTTTATTTTTAAAATTATATTTTGGGTTAAATATGTTTTTGTCTCTCAAGTTTAACTGAATTTTGTAATTAGTCCATTTTCGAAACTTTATACCAATTTAGTCATTTATTTTTAGAAATGCGTGAATTTAGTCATTCTTATCAAATTTTGTTAAGTTTATGACATTTTAGACGTATTTTATGATAATATTTGAGTTAATATTGAAGCGAAAATATATCAAACAGGGTAAACGATTCAAATACTATCATGATATGTGCTTGAAATGTCAGATAAACTTAACAAAATTTAGTTAAAATAACTAAATTCACGTATTTTAAAAATTGAATGACTAAATTGATCAAAAATTTTAGAAATAAACTAATTTCAAATTTTACTAAAACTTGAGGATAAAAACATATTTAACTCTTATATTTTTTAAGATAAAAGAATGCGAACCTACCAACTCATTAGGATATATGTTTCCGCAAGATAATATAATATAAGTTAGGAATGTGGAAGAGGACAGTGTTCACTCGCTCTTTGTGCGTGCCTCGTGTTCATATGAAAAGTGCAGACTCTGTAAAGTATTCATAAAAATGGCAGTTTCTTAAAGAGTCAAATTCTACCTTAATAAGTTTCATTGCACCGTTTGATGGCAGTTTCTAAACTTTAAAATCTATTTCCTAATGGCAAAGTTAGTGCTCTTAATTACTTAATATTTAATGCACTTAATTAATGAATAATTATCTCATGAAAATTAACGTTGAGATTTAATGACCGTGTTAAGGCGATAACAACTAGGAATCAAACGCAATATAAATGTTAATTCATTTGGGGCTGCGAAGAAACCAAACTATAACATCACACATAATAATAGTTCAACATATCTTTGTCAATTTCAGAGTGCAGAAATTAAGAGCTCAATTTCGAGAGCTTCTATGGCTACCCTTTCTGTTCCCAATCACACATCAACACTTGAAGACGCTGAGGCTCTACATAAGGCTGTCAAAGGTATCATTCATCTTATTCAACACAAATGTTTTTCTTACATTAAAATTAAACCAGAAAAAAAAGTGCTTGTCTTCTTTGGATTTAGATGTGTCTATAGAGAATGATAGAGATACGGTTAAAATTCGAAGCGATTACAAGTCTCAAATATGAAAATATGATAAAGTTGAGTATTATATATAGGGATGACAAAATGGGTCAATTCAGTCTATTTTGACTTATCCTGTTTTTGGTATGCAAAAAACGGATCAGGTTGGACTAGCTCGCCGCTAAGAAACGGGTTGGACAATTCAATCCATCCCGCCTAAAGAGGTTGACGAGTCGGCGAACTGATCCGTCACCTTTTTTTTGTTTTTTTTTTAAATTTTTGTTTATAAATTATATATATATATAATATAATTTTTTAAAACTTTTAAATATAAAAAAAATGAATTAGCGAAACAGGATGGACAGGTTTGCCTTTGGTCCGCCAGTTAAGCAGGCTAAGCAGACCATACTACAGTATGTTGGCGGGTTAGAGATTTTAATACGGCCCGTCCTTTTTGTGACGAGCTTGCGGTCCGGCTCGTGTGACGTCTCTAATTATATATGAACAAAATGTATGAATTTATTGTATTAGTTTTGAATTGAAATTTGTCTTAATATTTTGATACCAAGAGAACTGAACTCCCAACCTATCTTAGATCTATTATCTTTAAATCAATCTTGTAGTCTCATATGTTTGTCATGGATTCCGTTTAGTCTTTACCATTAAGTTAACTTTATATTATAATATAATAATAAGTTCTTTTACCTTTTTAATAAAATTTAAAAAGTGCTGTTTTTAGTTTTTTTTTTTTTACTATTTTAAAGTACAAGAAGTTTATATTCCATCCAATTTCAACGAATTGGTATGGTACTTAATACCAATAAATTCGAATAATGTTGCAACACGATTCTTCGATTTCCCTCTGCTATAAGGTCAAAAAATACCGCACAATTGAAGATTATGGCATTGCTCTTTACCAAATTAGACTCTGTAAAAGCATTGTACATAATAGCTGTGTAGCTATAGGTTATTCATTGTATCACAAGAAGCTTCATATAGACAGTGACAGCCTCTTGGCATTGTTCTAAACAAACTTTTCTGGGTAAATTTTGTAAAACTTTTAACAAAAGTAGGTAAACTTTTCTGGAAGATTAATAATTTGAATTATTGATATTGTCACTGAAATGAAAATAAAATAAAATAAATTTGGACACTGTAAAAGGCAGAGTTCAGAGCTGTAAAAATTGTATTAATTACACTATAAATATAGAGTTGGAAACCAAACTCTATCTAACATACCAAACCCCTTTCTGAGGAAATCATAATCAACAATGGCTACCCTCATTGCCCCCATCACTTTTTCACCTGGTGCAGATGCAGAGGCTCTTAACAAAGCTTTCAAAGGTTCATAAATATATATATATGTGCATAATTTCTCTTCCCATTTTCCTTGAATTAAAAAAAAAAAAAAGTTCTCTGATTTACCAATTTGTTATCGTTTTCTTGCCATGGTGAACATCCATCAAGGATTCTGTGATGGAAAAACATTTTTGTCTCAAACCTTCCACCATTTTTTTAAAAAAATTGATCATCAATATGGTGTAACTTTTGACAAATACAGTATTTAAAATCTATGGTTTTGAACTGTGCAGGATGGGGAACTGATGAAAAAACTGTTATTGCAATATTGGGTCACAGAAATGTTTATCAGAGGCAACAAATCAGAAAGGTTTATGAAGAAATGTACCAAGAAGACCTCATCAAACGCCTAGAGTCTGAACTAACTGGTGACTTTGAGGTAACCATTGTAAAAACATGGCTTTTTCTTTAAAAAATACTATAAAATTTGTTTTGAGTCCCTTAGTTTCTCTTACAATTGATCTTAGTGTTCATACCTATCAATTAGTGTTGAGTTGTGTTTGAATCATGGCTTTGCAATTACTGAAAAAATTGGATGATTGAAATCATGGTCTTGTTTGAATTTGAACATATTGAGATCAAACTAAAGCTGGTTTTGACTGAAAATGGAGGGATCTAAAGCAGAATTTAGTAAAACATCACATGATTTTGTGACATAAAGTCTCAAGAGTACTAATGATTTTGAATCATGGGTCTGAACAAAACAACAAAACAGAGATCAGTGTACCGTTGGATGCTGGAACCTGCAGATCGTGATGCTGTTTTGGCCAATGTGGCAATCAAGGATGGAAGCAAGGGCTATCATGTGATTGTGGAGATTGCTTGTGTGCTTTCATCTGAAGAGCTTTTGGCAGCTAGACGTGCCTATCACCACCGCTACAAACGATCTTTGGAAGAAGATGTAGCTACTTATACCTCTGGTGATCTTCGACAGGTGAATAATCTCACATCGATTAAAGATAAGATGATTGTATATGATTTCATATGATTGCATAGTATAAATAGATACAAATCTCACCTTATAAGTTGATTTTGTAAGGTTGAGTTAGGTTTATAGTCCACTTCTTAACATAGTATCATAATCTGTTTGTTCATGTCAACACTGTGGATATGATTCACTATCCCAAATTTGGACCATTTTGAAAACTTTGGTGGTCAAAAGTACATGCTTAATGAAATGTTAGGTGCATGCTAATGGTTTTGACTTTTAAGTTTGTGGTTGGTTGGTTTATGCAGCTGTTGGTTGGGTTGGTGACCTCATATAGGTATGGTGGTGATGAGATCAATGCAAGATTGGCAAAAACTGAATCTGATATTCTTCATTCATCTATCAAAGAGAAGAAGGGAAACCATGAAGAAGCCATCAGGATCCTTACCACAAGGAGCAAGACTCAACTTCTTGCAACTTTCAACCGCTACAGAGATGATCATGGCGCTTCCATAACTAAGGTACAATACAAAACACTTTTCTTTCTTGATTGCTCAATATACATCTTTGGATAAATAGTTAACATGTGTATGAACATTTATGTACTTGTCACAGAAATTGTTGGATGATGCATCCGATGATTTCAGGAAGGCATTGCACACTGCTATTAGATGCATCAATGACCACAAAAAGTACTATGAAAAGGTCAGATTCCATCTTTATACCTGCATTAAGTATACCAGTCATCATTTTAAAAGGAACCATGTTATTTTCTTGCTTGCAATTTTACATTGTTTTATGAGGTTTTTTCAAGAGGGGAGCCAAGTGTAAGTCTCTCTTGGAACACCTCCCTCGGTATCTTACTAGAGTGAGGTTTTCCCAAATAGAGAACACCAGGAGATTCGATACTAATAAGTCGTAAAACAAGTCTCTATAAGAGATTAAGACATCATTTTTAACTCAAAACCTTAAAAAATGAGTTTATGAGTCATTTTACTTATATATTAGTCATCTTACTTATTTCTATCCGATGAGACTTCTTACACCCTTTAAATTCTTAACAAGTTTTAATTGAAATCTTGTATCTTAACAATCCTAAACTTCATTAATTTTTGGCCATGATGTGTAGGTTCTGCGCAATGCAATGAAAAGGGTTGGAACTGATGAGGATGCACTCACCCGTGTGGTGGTTTCAAGAGCAGAGAAGGATCTGAGGAACATTGCAGAGCTTTATTACAAGAGAAACAGTGTTCATCTTGAGGATGCAGTGGCCAAAGAAATCTCAGGGGACTACAAGAAATTCATCCTCACTTTGTTGGGGAAGGATGTTTGAAGTGATTGCACTCGACAACAACATTGAAACATTTCTTGTATCTGCTATTGTTGTTGGTTTATTGTGCATGATTTGGTTAATTTCCCAATTCTGAGTGTGCTTTTATCAGTTATGTATCTGTTGTCTTTGTTATGTCAGTGTAAACTTCTGTGTAAGATCTCTGTTTGTGATGTTTGAGTACTATAATAAATTTTGAGAAAATTATGCTAATCTCTTTTTCAACACACTCATGCATTTTTTTTCTTCTATTTTTAAATAAATATGAAGTTTTAGTAATGATATGCACATTTTTTGTTTTGTTTAGACACAGAAACTCCTTTATTACCATTTCATATGTAAATATCGGATTTTTTAAAAACTTTTAATTCTATTTACGTGTTTTTTTTTTCAAAATTCAAAAACGAAGAATGACATAAAAATTTGTATTTTGAACTGGTGACTTTTTTTTTTCTACTTTATTAATAACTTATTAAAAATACACCAAAATCTTTTTTTATTGCTTTAATATTTGAGAAAAAAATAACTAATTTCTCTTTTAACGGTTCTCTTTGTAATTATATTTTCTATTTTTAGTATAGAGTTTTATTCTTTTTTCCTTTTCAATTAAAGAGAAAAGTATCGTAGTATTTTGTAAAAAAAGTTATATTATTACTTATTTTATGTTTTGTTTTTATAGACAATATTAAATTATTATGAGCCTCAAACCTTATCTTCTTTTCTTTTACTATTATTTACGTGTCTTTGGTTCTTGTCCTGTCCCGCTCGTGTAATACATGTTTTTTATTTTAATCGTGAGTTTTCATTTATCACATTCAAATTGATTTATAGATGTTCTTGTATGAATTTTATGTTTATTTTGAATGACATTTTAGCAAAAAATAAATCAATTGTTTTTATTACAAAAACCCATTATTTATGCTATAGAGTATCTTTGGAAACGTCGGCACCAGAAGGTCGTTTTGACTGTGCGATGACAATAAATAAGAATAAATGCTATTTTTTTTTTGTTTGTACGGGTACTTGAGTTTATACCGAATCATAGAAAAAGTGAAAACTCCTTCATTACATGGTTAGGAAGTATATTTAGTCCTTGTTTTCACATATGTTCTTTTTGTATGGTTTCTAATTTGTAAGTTTTTTCTTATAATTTTTATATTTATAGTAAAAAATAACTTATGAATGATTTAAAATTAATATTTTTATGGTTAAATCATTTTAAATGTTCTAATTTTTGTTTCAAAATTTTAAATAGATCTTTCATTTTTTATTTGATTTAATTGAGTTTTTATTTTAAAAATTTCGTTACAATCGGATCATTTCTTTTAATAATACATTAATATGATATTAATTATGTGTCACGTATAAATACATAATTGTTTTTATTTTTTTATTTTTTTTAAGACAGAAATACTCACTTGTGTTTTTGCTCCAAATCCCTGTACAAGCGATGAGAATCCTCCATTTCATTTCCATTCACAAGGGACAAAAACTAACAACTCCGAAATATTTCATCAGTTTTTTTAACTTTTGAAACCAAAAGTTGCTCATTCTTTAACGCATAAAATAATTAATTTACTCATAAAAAGTAACACCCAAATTTCAAAACCATGATATTAATTCCAAAATTACCATATACCTATAAATCATAACATCACCATCACCTTTAACCATAGTTAACAAATCCATCAACAAAATTTTCTTAACTTTATTAAATTAATCACAAACATGAACAAATCTAGTCATCTACAATGGCTACTCTTCATGTTTCATTCTTAACTTCACCTTCTCAAGATGCTGAGACTCTTCACAACTCCTTCCAAGGTATTATTCATATTTTTTTTCTCTAATTTTTTGCATGTACATTTGCTTTATTACTTTTCATGTAACTTTTAATTGTAATTGTATTTGAATTGAAATATTAAAAAAATTTAAATATAAATTTAAGTCTTATATAGAATAAAATTAAAAAGTTTAATATTATGTAAACAAAATCATATATTTATTGTTTTAAGAATTCAAGTTAGAAATGATTTATAAACTGATATCTTATTGGTATTATATCTCACTCAAAAGATCCATAATTTAATTTCGAGTTAAATATGTTTTTGGTTCCTTAATTTTAAGTGAATCGTGGAATTAGTTCATCTCTAAACTTTGGATAAATTTAATCATTCATCTCTCGAAATACGTGGATTTAGTCATTTTAATTAAATTTTATTAGGTTTATTGATGTTTTGTAATATTTAGAATTGTATTTGAATTGTTTATAATGTTTGATACATGTTTGCTTTAATGTTAAGTCAAATACTATCATGAGATGTGTTTGAAATATCAAATAAACTTAACAAAATTTGATTTAAATGACTAAATTAACTTATTTCGAAAGATGAAGAACTAAATTGGTCTAAAGTTTCGAAATGGACTAAGAGATAAAAAAATTATTTAACCCATTAATTTGTATAATTTCATCCTACGCTAAATAATTAAGTTTCACGTGTTATTGTTCAATTCAAGTGTTTTCTTAATTAATCAATTAAGCTAATTAAATTTGTGGACAAAATGTCTCCTTGAACATGAAGGAGTCCCGAGTAAACAAATAGTTTAAAAAAAGTAAAAAGAAAATAAAAAACAGACAGCTCAAGATTCCACGGTATGAGTCACTATGAAAAGTTGATTTTTTTATTCTCTTTTAAAATATATTAACGTTTCAAATTAAGTAGATTTTACATTCTTTTCCCTTTATAATAATGTCTGATACATTGATCTTCGATTTAAACAAGTCATGTCAGGAAAATAATTAATACAAAATGAAAAAAAAATGATTAAATAAAGAAAAGAAAGTAAAAAGAGCTTCTTGAAAATTCGAACAAGATTAGTTGAACAAACCAAAACATTCTTAATTAGAATATACCTACCATGTGACAAGTTTAAACAATGCATGATTGTAACTATTTTTCTTTTTATTTCTTTATTTGGATCTATAAGATGAAGTGTTCGTTTTCAATAAGAACGTAACGTACCATTTTCATTTTTTTAAAATTATTTAACTTTTTTTAATTGCCACGTCATGCCAGATTAGGTTATGAGTTGTATGTTATCATCATCAAAGAATTTTAATGGCAATATTCTTAAATTTAAGAGTTAAATATTATGAAACTTGTTGATATGAGATACTTTGGATCTTAATTTTGGTCTTATTTTCATATTGCCCATTTTAAGAACAGAAAATATTTAGTTATATAATTAAATTAATTTTTAAAATTTTAGAATATTGAATTGCAAATTGAAATATTGTAGAAATGTTGTTCCAATAAAATCTTACCGTTAAAATAAGACCTGAACAAAAGTTTTAAAAATAATGTAATGTAGTAAAATTCATTTTAATGTAAAATAAGACTTGATTGTGAAGAAAATTTTACAAAATCTTGCAATTAGAGATATTCTAATATTTTTAATAGTTATCCATTCAATCTGAGTTTAGTTCTATATTTTAATATTTATTATTTTTTAGGAATTTACTAGTTGCTTTTCTTTTATTTTAGTATCACATTTTTTTAAATTATATACTTTTATTAATCTTTTAAATACTCAACGAAGTGTTGACATGTGAAAAAAAAATTGAAATAATATTGTTCTGTTATAAATTTTAGTAACATGACATGACATGCATTGGCGGACCTATTTAGGGATTAGGGAGAGCCATGGCTTCCCCAAACTTTTTAATTTTATTATATATATATATATATATATATATATATATATATATATATTTTATTTTTTTATTTTTTTTTTTTTTTTATATATATATATATATATATATATATATTTAAATTTTATATTATTATATTATTTTTATTAATTTATATATATATATATATATATATATATATATATTATTTTTAGTGTTTAAAAAGTAAAATAAAAATTAATTTGATGGATTAATAATTGGATTAAAGAAATTAAAGTTCTATATCTGGTTATAAGGTTTTTCAAAATAAGTCATCAAAAAAGTGTGAAATAAAACAAAGACAAATTAGGAAAAAGAAATTGGAAAATATAGAAGATAAATAATGCATACTCACACGATCTCATGAATAAGTATCCTAGTATGATATATGTATGTTAGATTATGATTCTTCTATTACGATATTTCTCCCAAATTAAGTTTCCCCAAATTAGTATGAACCCTAATTATGATTTTAGGAATTTTTTGTATGAAATTGGCATGAAGCCTAATTATATTTTCTCAAATTAGTATAACCCATTGATATTTTGTATTTTCAACTGCATGTAATGAATTAGTTGAATAGTCTTCAATTGAAATAAAAATTAGAATACTCATTCATGTGAATTCAATAAATTAGAAAGATTAAAAATTGAAAAATTTGAATTGCATGGTTTAAGAAGAAATAATTTTTTTTTAATTAAGAAAATTATATATAAAAAATATAGTTTGGCACCCCTAAATATTTTCTTCAAGTTCCGCCACTGATGACATGATTTTAGCAGTTGTTTTTATTTAAAAAATATTGAGACAGAAGTACGGCTTTAGATAATTGACAATTCCTAAAAAGTAATAAACAGATTCATATTTAGGTAATAAAATTTGTAAAATAATAATATTTAACCAATAAAATTAGCCTATAATTTTAAAATCTATGAAGTTTTCTTTACTAAGAATTTATTTAGTCTTTTGACGGCCAGGAAGGAGAAAATTGAAGAAAAGAGTAACTTTATATTGTGAATTACTTAGGAATTTGTATTAATTTTAAGGTTTTTATTTTTTATTTTTCATTGTGAGCAAATGAAATGAGTTAATAATTAAAGATGAAGCAAAAACTCGTGGCTTCCAACAGCATTTTTCTTAAAATAATTTGGTACAATATATCCTTTTGTAGAAAAAAAAATTAGAGAACTCTTTTTTTTAAAATATAGTTGGGTAATATTTTCCTTTTTGGACCTAACTTTCTATGTACGGTCAGAAAAAAAATAAAAAGCTATTGACTAAAAAAAAGTTATATTTAGTTTTGAATATTAAGTAATTTATAAAATGAGACTCCTAAAATATTATATATAATATTTTAAATAAAAGCAATCTGCAAAAGCTCGTTTTGCATGTGAGAATGAAAATTGTGTATGAATCAAAGCATAATCTTGACCAGATTCATTGCACTGTTCAATCATTCCATTCTTACCCATGCCATGCTTCTAAATATTATTCAATAATTTCATGTTTTTTATTTTTCAGTAATAACCTTTCAGTAATCCCATTGTTAAGTGTTGAAATTAAGAACAATTAAGGATTAAGAAAAGGTAGTAATCAATTATGAATGGTGTTTATTTTATTTCCCAAATAGTAGTAACAGCAAATTAAGAACTTGATTACATCTCAGAAAATTCTAGATGCGCCACATCATTCCCATGATTACAATTCTGCTTTATTCTTTGAATCAAATTTCAACCTTCCATGTGGCATTGATTTGATCACAGATGGGTCGGCACAAAATTTTCACCAATAAATAAACTATTTCTGCAGTTGATTACTTAATGCCAGAATGGCTTGAAGTTTGAAAATAGTGTGAAAGAGAAAGGGAAAGAAAATCAAAGTTAATAAATTATTGTCTGAAAAAAGCCAGAAACCTTATCGGATTTCAAGCCTTGGATTGGTACTAGATAGATTTTTACTCATCCCAATAGAAAAATTACAGTAAAAGTTATATACATGTATAAGGTATTTGTCTACATACCTTGTTATAAATAGAAAGTATGTGAGCATAGCTTTCTTCATCACACCATCATAGTGAGCACTTTAGAGAAAACACACACACTCTCATTAATGGCTACCCTTATTGCTCCCAGCAACCACTCTCCCCAAGAAGATGCTGAAGCTCTCAGAAAGGCTTTTGAAGGTGGCTTATCACACCATCATCACGATCCCCTTTGTTGTTTGGATCATACTTATTCATGAACTTGGTTGATTTTGAATAGTTCATCTAATGAAAATCTGTGACAAATTTGCAATCTTGATTAACCAGTTTAAACTATAAAGTACAATTTTTTTTTTTTGCATCTCAGGTGTTGAATCTGATATGTCTGTGTAAATGCTTGAAAAGGGTCTTTAAAAATGAACGATCTCAAGTGATTTTTATCTTTGTAGGATGAGAAAACTGTGATCGTAATATTGATTAACCATGTAATTTCAGTGTTGCCTTGAGAGTGGTGAACCTGATGTATTTCTGTGTATCTATGAATGGGTGTTTGGAATGATTGTGATCGACTGATTTCAATTTTGTAGGATGGGGTACTGATGAGAACCTTATAATAACAATACTGGGTCATAGAACTGTTCATCAGAGACAACAAATCAGAAGAGCGTACGAGGAAATTTACCAGGAGGATCTTGTGAAGCGCTTAGAGTCTGAGATCAAAGGAGACTTTGAGGTACCTTCACAAGTTCTTGTTAGTTTTGCATGTTTCTTTTGAAATTCTTGTGTGCTAATTGAACTGTGTTCTGTGTTAATCTTACTGAACAGAAAGCTGTGTACCGATGGATTCTAGAACCTGCAGATCGTGATGCTGTTTTGGCCAATGTTGTTATCAAGAGTGGCAAAAACTACAATGTCATTGTGGAAATTGCCACTATCTCTTCCCCAGAAGAGCTTTTGGCTGTTAGACGTGCTTATCTCAACCGCTACAAGCACTCTTTGGAAGAAGATCTTGCAGCACACACCACTGGCCATACACGCCAGGCAAGTTCTTCTGCATTGAATACATGTTTGATCCACTCTGTCTTGAAAAAGCAAGGGTCTTTTGATCGATTTCTTAAGAGATCACTTTTTGTTCAATGTTTACAATCTGATCACATTTAAGATTGAAGGCTAAGTAGCCAAATCAGATGCCAATTTTGCTTCAGTTGCATGATGGGTTTTTTTGTTAGACATGTGGAAACAAGGGTTTGATCAGAAGTAGTTAGGTAAGGTTTCTGAATTATAAGTAAAGGGAATGTTATGGTGCATATGATCTGAGTTTTTGCTTCACTTTACTTTTGGAAAAGTTCATTTGGACAATGAGGATTGATTGATTGTGTGAGCTGCTAGTTTTTCAGATACACCAGATATTCATCATAGTCCCTTTGGATGAATTTTCCTAATTGATGAGTGTGAAAAGATAGAAAAGATTATTTTTTTTTTAACCAATTTCTATTTTAATCAGATATCATATGTAATTGTAAGTATAAGTTTCTGACTTTATAAAAAAAACAGAATGTTATGGTGCTTATGATTTGAGTTTTTGTGGCTGATATTGAGCAGCTTCTAGTGGGGTTGGTGACATCATTTAGATATGTTGGTGATGAGATCAATCCAAAATTGGCACAAAGTGAGGCTGAAATTCTTCATGATGCTGTGAAAGAGAAGAAGGGTTCCTATGAAGAGGCCATCAGGGTCTTGACTACAAGGAGCAAGACTCAACTGATTGCAACTTTCAACCGCTACAGAGAGATCCATGGCACTTCCATCTCTAAGGTACACAAAATGGAAACACTAACATATCACCAAAATTATCATAGTTTTCTACATATGCCATTCAAAAGAGAAACAAGTAAAAGTTTAAATGCTTTACTTTATGACCCTATATCTGATATTTCTTATGGTTGCAGAAACTGGTGGATGAAGGATCTAATGATTTTGAGCAGGCATTGTACACCACCATCCGTTCCATCAATGATCATTTCAAGTACTATGAAAAGGTTTGATGGTTGAACTCAATTTTTTTCTCTAATTCCTATCCAATCTCACTGTATTTCCATCATTGAATTTTGGCTTGCATCAAGATAATAGTCCTATCCAGGATTTTTGGTGTTGTCTCTCCACACAGAAGATAACAAAAAATTCAGTAGAGAACCTGAACTCTGGACTTTGATCACTTTGATCACAACATTAGTCTTTTAGATGCTCCTATAACATATTGATTGATGTCATGAAACATGAACCCACTTTTGAAATTGTTAACTTGATGTTTCACCTTGATTTTTGTTTTTGCAATGCTTAGGTGGTGAGAAATGCTATCAAGAAGGTTGGAACTGATGAAGATGCAGTCACCCGTGTGATTGTGAGTAGGGCTGAGAAGGATCTGAAGATAATCTCAGAGGTTTACTACAAGAGAAACAGTGTTCTTCTTGAGCATGCTATTGCCAAGGAAACTTCAGGGGATTACAAGAAGTTCCTTCTCACTCTGTTGGGGAAAGAGGACTAAGTTTTTTTTTTGAGGGCATTTGTGATCATGAGTTTAGAACACCCCAACTCATACTTGTGTAATTTGGTGTTTCCAGTGTTGGTTTTTCTTTAGTTTGTTTTTCTCCTTGCTCTTCCCTTAAGTATATTTCTGCACGAGAACATAGATTTGTGCTATGAGTGGTGATGTGAGAGCTGTTTGGTGGCTATAAATTATGAACAGACTAAAAAATAAAATATATCATGAGAATGCCCTTTTTTGCAAAAATTGGTTTTGAACTTTCCAACTGATGAGTTCTCGAATTTTTTTCCCATGCAGCACATTTTTTCCAAAATATTTTCTGGATAGTATACTGTGCAAAATATTTACATGCATAGCACAATTTTATTTTCTGTTGAGAATTTGTGAAAAATATAATTTCTAGTATTAGTGACTCTGCAAAAATAAAATTTTTTTATTTGACAATAAATTTCATGATGAATAACATTCAGAAATATATTGGTAGTTATAGTTGTAATCTCACTAATATTTTAATGATATATGTTTGATGGAGTTTTATTTCATTAATTTAATATTTAAAATTAATTTAATTAATTGAATACGTGACAAAGATAATAAGTAAAGAAAGTTTATAATAATTTATATTAGTAAGTAAAGAAAGTTTATAATAATTTATATTCCTAAGAATGTTTAAGATTAATTGACGAATTAATTCTATTAGTGACTCATTTGAAATATTATGATGGACCCAACTGTGATTTAATAAAAAAATATAAAGACTTATTGGTTATTATTATGCGAAGTGATAATAAAATAAAATAAAAATAAAGATAAAATAAAACCAACTTGATGGACGTTGGTATAAAAGGGTAACCCATCAAGAATGTGTGAGAAGAGAAAAAAAGGCAAAGAGATAGATTGGGAAACGTTAGTTGAAGAGCACACAAGATTACAAATTTGAAGAACGTTAGGATTTATGATTCTCCTATTATGTGATCCCTTATGATGTTTTCCCCTAATGTTATAAACCCTAATTAAAGATTTAAGGGTTTAATTGTTTTCTGCTGCGTTCATGTAAATTATAATTGTTTCTCTTTTTGATGGGATAAAGCAGCGTGTTAAAACGTTGTCACTGTTTTTGGATCAAGCTTCTCAATTACGTGCGTATGTCAAAGGAGATTTATCTTTTTCCATGATTTGAATAGTGCATGCGTGGAGTCACATGATATGGTTTTTAAGTGAATGCATCAGTTGTTTTTTCTTTTGGAATCAAATATAATAAATGGAATAATGTGTGAACTTGAATGGATAATGTGTGGAATGTGAATGGAATGAACTGCCAATGTGTGCATCGTGCATTAGTTAAGTTGCAATAATATTTATTTTATTTATATAAATAATATTAATTATTTTATTTATATAAATAATTAATAATTTATTTTAATTTACAATAATATTTATGTTTGTTATTGTTAAATTAAAATTAATGAAGATGCTATATAAAGTTTATAGCAATTAAATGTGTATTTATTTATTTGAAATTAAGTATGATAAATTTTGTTAGTCACCAAAGT
>Ga0209589_1005629_pt1 | contig 21187 bp, 5 predicted proteins | sample CowpeawhiteBW_FD_187525 | JGI IMG/M metagenome (GOLD analysis project Ga0209589, IMG submission 187525) | Root nodule microbial communities of legume samples collected from California USA - Cow pea white BW (SPAdes) (version 2) | ecosystem: Host-associated > Plants > Roots > Nodule | place: USA... | reverse complement strand
ATACATATATATATATATACATATACATATATACATATACATATACATATATATATGTATATGTATATGTATATATATACATATATATATATATATATATATATATATATATATATATATATATATATATATATATATATATCACCAAGAGTTTCCCATGAAACTCCCTCACCATCACATTTCACATGCCTATCAATCACCCAATTCTCATGTAATTCCACCACCAAATATATCATGTTTCTCCTTTCATGCTTATCACATGCATACCAATATACAATCCAACAAAATCATAGCTTATACATAATAGCACTTTCATTCCAATCCAAATTCAAACATACGTATCAAGCATAGCCACATACCATGAGTAAGGAAAACAATTAATACTAGCACGAAGCCACATCAGCTAACACAACAGCCCTTGTCAGGACTTTTCGCCCAAGCTAAAGGTCCTCGCCCAAGCTAAAGGTCCTCGCCCAGGCGAAAGGGTTCCTTTCGCTCAGGTGACCCCTTCTCGCCTAGGCGAGAGCTCAACGGTGGCCACTGGAAGAATTCCAGCGAGTTCTCGCTCAGGCGACAGCGTCTCGCCTAAGCGAGACTATGCCTCACTCAAAAATAAAATCAGTCGCCTAGGCGACAACCCAAGCTGAAATCTAGGGGTGAGTCCCTACTACTCTCGCTTAGGCGATGGTCACTCGCTTGGGCGAGATTAGTAGGTGTCTCACTTGTTAGCACATGCAACTTCTTGTTCAACCGAACATACACACGCATCAAACATTTTCATACAACCAACAACAACATTCAAGCATCAAAGACACAAGAACAGTCCAAAATAAGCAAAATACTTCAAAAAATGTAAACCCTAGCTTCCCTTACCTTTTTGGATGCTAACACAAGAGCGGTAACCCAAGCAAGAGTAATAAAGTACCGGAGGAGGCTACAAAGCTGAAAAACAAACATTCACAGAGTTGAGAATGGGGTACTAGAGAGAACCTAAGACAAAACCAAGGCCTTTAAACTGGAAAAGAGGAAGGATGAAGTTGAAGTTCAACTTACCTAAGAGGGTGAAGCAGATTAGCTAGCTGGAAAGAAAGGGAACTTATGCCCTAGCACAGCTCTAGTTGGAGCCAAGGGTGTTTGAGGGAGGGAGACAGTTTTCAAAAAGGAAACAAGTGCAGAGTGAATGAGCTGAAAAGGGTATTGGGAGTCCCCTACTAGGCTGGCCTTGGGCCTACCAAGCCCAATTCTTATAATCTGAAAGAAATGGGGCTTACAATTCCACTGGTGAATAAAATTTTAAAGAAAAACATATAATTGTTATGTTCTAAATACTATATTATATATTACATATGATTAATATATCAATATATTATTTGAGTTATAAAAAGTTATAATTTCTTTAAACTATATTTCTTTTGTTAATCCAATATTGCAGTGGAATATTTGGTTTGATGATCAAGGTTTCTTATAGGTAGGTTTAAGCTTCCTACACGTTAAACAAAAACTTGTTAGAGACTTGTTTAATACCTATAATTTCATAGGGAATGTTAATTAAGTTATGTTAGAATTGAAATGAAATGTATAGTAGATGATTAAACTCGTGCATGTGTAATTTTTCAAAAGTAAGGATAATACGTATGAGTTATTGAAGGATTAAATGAGAAATTTAGGTTAAATAAAGACTTTTTGCATGTTAGTTGTGTCCTAAGTGATGATTTTAGTTAAAATGATTGAAATATGATGTTGAGCCTTCATAGTTGTAAAGGAGCATTTTTAAAACATGTCGAGTGAGTTGGAAATCAAAGAATAAATTGTTGAACAATTTAGTTGTGAATGCATATATTGATATATTTTAACAAGTTATTTTTAGTTGATCTAGAATTTTGTGCATGTTTACATGTTTTGGTATATGGTGGATTATGAGTCGAAGACTTTAAATGTTGAAACTTAATTTTGTTGACATAAACTATTTTTCATGTTAAGTTATATTATGAGTTAGGAGTTTTATGTAATTAAGTGTTATATTGAGATTAAATAGTTATGTTTGAATTTAAATGGTGTTAAAGTAGAAAGTACGTGAAAATAAGTGCCTGAATTGGAATTTAAACTGAATCTTACAAATGATATGAAATGTGGTTAAATTTTATTTGTTTGAACTTGCTGCATTTTTTTTTTTCATTTTTTTTCTTTTCTATTATTTTCTCTTAAGTGTGATTATTCTCGTTCAAATAAAATGTAAATGTGACAGAGAAAGTAAAGTTTTCTCAGTTAATGAGAAAAATAGTTTCTTTTATTTATTTTCATTTAAGTTAAAAAATTTCACTAAAATTAAATTCTTGCTTAAGGTATATTCTCACTAAAACTTAGAATCTAATATAAACTTTATTATTATTATTATTATAGATTTTATAGGATGTTACATTTTTTTTCATGTTTTTGATTAATAAGATAAAATATTTGATTAAATGTTTGGTAATTGATTATAGTTGTTTTTAAATTGGATTGTTGTTTTTTTTATACAAATAGAAGTACTAGAAAAAGAAAAAGAAAAGGTTCTAAAAAATTCATGTGAGCTACTTTTATAAGCATTTGTTTAGTTAATAGAGATTTTTAATCCTGGAAGAGGTTAAAGATTTAAAGGATAAATTCTATTTAAAAATTGAGATTTGGACAAAAGCTATGAATTTTTAGAAATAGGAAGATAAAATGTTTTCATTTCAAGGGAAATAAAAAAAATACGGATTAAATAAATTAGCAGGACAAAATTTGATTTAAGTCAATATTTAATGTAAGAAAATTTAGACAAACATGAAATTTTGAAAGATAAAATATGGTTTCCCTAACTTGAAAGTTGAGCTGTCAAAACGTGAAGTTGGTGAATTTGATGTATGGAAGTACTGAACCATGAATTGATCTTCTCAGTACACATCAGTTTTGCTTTTATTTCAAATTAAATATTTTTTGTGGCATTTCTTTTCAAACTTTTAATGGCGTTATTTTCCAAAATGAAACTGTGGGTAAAAATTATATAGAAAGAAAGAGTGTGCGGCTCCTTGTTTTTCCATCAATTACATTGCATTGAGCCCAACCCCAAAACCACGCGTTTGGAACTTCAACAATAATGGACCACAGAAGGAAATATCAACAACATATAATACCTAATTGCCTTTTTTTTTTTTTGGTATTAATACCTATTTATTTTAACACCAAATAAATCTTTTTTATCATGTTATTAATAGTTTGTATCAATCAACTTCATTTATCAATAATTATTTTCAGTCATTTTCGTATCTACAAATATCAAATTTTATTTTTTAATCTCTAAATCAAATTAATATGTAATTTAATTCTCGATAAAGTACCCACCACTCCTGTAAAGAATAATATATAGATACACTTAATTTTTCAATAATTTTATTTTAACTTTTCTCTCAAAACTAAGCGTCCTAACCGACCCAAGTTTGTTATGCAATATAGCTAGAATAGTCATTATTTCTTCGAGGTATTATCTCTTTTGGAGTGTAAAGTTTGTGACCTCGACTCCTAAACGATGTGAAATTTATTGGGTGAACCGGAACAAACCCCCCAGTCGAGGGCAAAGGGAGTTATCGTTCCCACAAACGGTGTCAAATGTTCTTACCCGACCCAAGTTCGTCTAGCAGCATCCTTAGGAACAACGACCACAATCCCGAGGTATTGTCCACTTTGGAGTGTTGGAAATCCAAGTGTGAGTCTAAATCCCACATTGAGTAAAAGAAAGTTGAACATCATATAAGGATGAAGACCCATAAACCCATCGCCTTAAGGTTTTGGGTTAAGAGTGGTGTCAATATCTTCTGTGTGAATTAAGCTCATATCTCATTGATATTAAATCTCACCGGTGATCCTCTCTCGAAAGATTATCTACAGTGGTATCAGAGTCTAGTTTGTGTGGTGATCAGTTTAGATGAGACCGTGTGACAATGGAACTTATAATAAATTTGAAATATTCTCTATTTAGAATTTGATGGTTTAGTCGTAATTTTATATTTAAGGTTTAATCATTTTTTTAGTTCTCATTTTCGTTAAAGAACCTCAAAATGGTCTTTTTTTTTTCAATTGGATCCCAATTTTTAAAAAATTGATGTAATTTAATTATTTTCTTTAGTATTATACCAATTACGTGATACTACCTCTGTATTTGTTATTTTGATTCAATTCGATCATTTTCTTCTTTAATTGAACAATTTCGTTTTTCTTCAAATTGAGATTATATTTAATTTTTATATAAATTTTATATTGATATTTTTATTAAATGTTTGTGAAATTATTTTGAAAAACTAACTCTATAAAAAATTAACTGTGACTCGAAAATTACTAACTCTTTGATCATATAATTTTATAAGCTCATGAGAATGTCACACTAATTAAAAGTCACGTTATCTATCGAGGTAAATGATGATACCATTTCACTCTACTATGTTCAAAATGTAGTAAGGTAGGGCATTTCTCTAAAATTGAGTCAAAACTATTTTTGACGTGCTAAGTCAATTTCAGTGTAAGAATCTTAATTTAATATATTATTAATACTAATTATAGATATAATCATAGATTGTTTTCACGTTCCTTCACATAAAATTCTCAACTATCAAATACTTGTAATGAACCAAACTTATTCCAAACCTAACAACGAAACTAACTCCAACAATTCAAAATATCTCAAAATCAAACAATTGAACAAATTTACCAAGATTGCAATAGGAAACATGAAAGTTATGAATGTGGTTATTATGTCATGCATTGCATTGCATGTGGACCTATGATGTACATATATGATATGTGTATAAGATACAACACATATTTAATTTGTCGATACATTTATTATTAAAAATAAGAGGATACGATATGTGATGTATGCATATTGAAAAATGTACAATAATTCCTAAAAATATGATACATATATGGTTGTTGTTGTGTGAATCCAAATTAAAGTCATATGTATCAAAGTTGTCGACATAAAAAGTTATAAATTATTGTCATCATAAAAATATTACTTCTTTATAGATTATATATTTCGTTGGTAAGTATCTGTAAAATATTATAAAATATCAAACATAGATATGTGTCAAACATGGATAACTAATCCAGATTGAAATGTCGGTGCATAATAGATGTGGACCTTAGCCCGTGTTGCTATTGTTGACTCTTGGGAGAAGGTACTAAATTAATTTAAATAGAATCATAAAATCAATTACACATGTTTCACATGTTATTATGAATAGTAATGTTTATTTTGTATTTAAGATATTCAATGATGAGAGCACATTTGACGTTGACATAATTGAAGAAATTCATAAAGAGTGGGCCAAATTTTTCGTAAGAATGAGAAACCTCTAGCTTTTATCATGAAAAATGTTTTGTGGTATTTAGACATTTATTTGTAATGTAGTTGTTTGGTTTAAATACTATTGTGTTTTAGTTTATTGAAATGTTAGTTAATATTTTTATTGAGCAAGATTTAGTATATGTGATTCTATTCACTATTTTTTTTTTATTGTTTGAAATGTGTGATTACATGCTGGATTTCTGAAAATATAAATTTCATTTTAGAAAATAATCCCACATATAACATCGATTATAGCCATAACTGATGTAGTATGTCCTTCTAATGAAAAATACAACATCGATTATTTTTAGAATTGATGTCATATGTGACTAGAATTGATGTATATGTGTGTCTGAGTCACATATGACATCAATTCTGTATATACTATATTGGTTTCTAGTATAACTGATGTAATATATGTCTCACTTCTATATTAATTATTGTGATGTTATTCTAATTTATAGTGTTAATTGATGTAATAAAAAAACATTTACATCGATAGTTAAACCGATGTAATATATTAAGTAATAGATAACAAATAACCTAACCTATGAAAAATATTGTTTATGTGATAGTGATTGTGTTAAAATGTTTCAGTAATTCAATTAGTTCAAACAATACGTTATGTGAATGAGGAGACATTTCAGATTCGATGGAATGAATATATATAGTCAATTCCAAATTGTAGATTACCCCATCTCTTTATCTTCCTTTTTTCCAAATCTATTTTCATTTTCCTCTTGACATCCTACCAAACAAATTCTCCATAGTCAAAATTAAACTTTACTTTTAAGTTTTGTCTTTATAGTACCTATCATTTCATATATATTCTCTTTATTATATACAGGGGCTCGAATAGAGATCATAAATAGCAAAAGAAAATAAAATCTAATAGTATAAAAGCGTAATACATTTATTAAAATTTTCTTTTTCATGCCAGTTATTATTTGGGTCGAGTCTCATTATTTTTTTTGTATTGATAATTAATATTATGACTATAAATTTCATTGAAGGTTATGATGTTGTTTTCCTTGCTCACATGCAGTGTTTCGTCCTCTAGCCTAAACTGAGCTAGAAAAGAATCATATGAACCTTTCTGTTTTTCTTTTCCGAACAAACTATTAGGTTTACTTAAATTGGAAAATAGCACTCTGGCATGATGGTCTTATAAACTAAGTTCATATAATAATAGTATTTGAATCATAAAAAAAAAGAATAATGATATATTTGACAAGAAAAAATAATAATAATAGAAAGACCTTAATATTTAAAATATTGAAAAAAAAGAAGCAAAGGAAACATGTAGACCATATATATATTCCTTATGAGGACTATTGCTGTCTCTTCTGGGACCCTCAGGAAAAAGAGAAATAAAAGAAGAATAAAAAAAGTGAATGAAATTGACAAAATTGTACCTTAGATAATCACTTTATTTTAATTTTCTACTTCATCAACATTTTCGTTCACTTTATCTCCTTGCTTTTACACATATTAAATGAATTAATAATAATTTAAGCGTACATTTATTTTGAAAATTGAATAAAAACAGCATGTGCATGTGTGGCCCCTGCCACTCCGCATTACTATGGTCACATGATAAGTCTTACGTTTATTTAAGTCTGAAATAAATTAAAGATGTGAAAAGATTTAACTGAAATCAACGTAATTTGGTTTTATTAAAAAATTAATTTAAAATATTAAAACAGAAGTTCTCAATTGAGTTATTGCAATTCATTATATTTTGCAAACATAAACACTGTATGTTTTAAAGAAACCATAAACAGTTTAAAAATATTGCTAGTATATAAGAAAAAAGGAAGGCACAAATACAATTGTTTATTAAAATAAGTAAGATAAAGAGCTTTCTTTAATAAATAAAAGCGAATGGTACGTTATTTTTTTAAATCATATTATTATTATTCATAAAGGTTTTTTTTTTCTATATTATTATTGTATAACGAGGATGCATTGTTTTTGGTACATTTTTTTCTCTCCAAATTTATTCTTTAAATTACCATTTATCAGTTTTACCTTTAGGTTATTTTTTAAAATGTAAACGGTTTTTTTTAATTAAAACATTTTTTACTCGTATTAATAAATAAAATATTTATAAAAAAAAAAAACCCAAAGCGCGTTACTTATAGTTCCCACGTGTACTGTACCACAGCGTTACCTCAAACAAAAAATTAATAGGTTTAGTAATAATGCTACTTTAGCAGTTGTTCCAACATGGAAATGTTTGAGACAAACCATACAAGGAGACAAAACCATAAACTGCACCCTGCGACTAACTCACTTTCCACATGCGTAACCAAATTTACACAGGTTTTTATAATTACTAAAAAATTAGTAAAACAGGTTAAAACAGTATAAAATTCAATTAAACCAGTTCAACAAAAAAGAAGTGAATAAAGAAAATTATATATATATATATATATATATGTTCTTAGACAACCTAAAAATCAATTTAAAATATTTTTTTAATTATGCATATACATTTGTTACTATTAATAAATATTAGCGTATGTTTGTGGTATTTAAGTTTAAGTAGGATTCACAAATTTGATTAAAAATATCATATGTATTTTAAAGGTTAAAGACTTGTAAATTTTTATTTTATTTTAGTTGTTAGTGTTAAAAAATTATAATATTTTGACCATAAAAAAATTTATGATTAATACTCCAAGAGTGTGTCTGCAGTGCAGAGTGCAGACTGCAATTCCTCCTCCATCACTAGCTCTATTTCTTTTTTGTTAAGTCAAATCCTTATCAAACATGATTTAGGACTTTGAAATAAAGAAATATACAGATTTATTTATTTATGATATGTTTGTTTGGATGAAGAGTAGAATAGACAAATGAAAGAGTATGATACGGAAAAGGTGAGGTTCAATCTTTCTCCCTTTCTTTGGTCTGTCCATAGATACGAATCCCACCCAAGTATTTTATATGGGAATCCTATTCAGAAGCATTTCTTGTAAATGTGCATATATAGAAGAAAATATCTTCTTTTTATATATTTATATATATATATATATATATATATATATATATATATATATATATATATATATATTCTATTTTGTTATTATTATGAATTGACATTAATCAATATTATTTGTTAGTATAAATTATATTGTACATGGTATTAATTTTATGAATAATACGTAATTTTGAATTTCTGATGAACGGTCTTTGATGTGTTAGATTGTTCAGTGAATAATCTGTGATGAACTTGATCTTGATTGTTCAGTACCAGGTTGAGAGATCACTAGTCTATGTTGTCCTTTGGCATATCCTACCAGAAAGAAAACAATAGCTTCTCACACGCTTCAAAACGACAAATAGATTGATCATTCATTAATATCGAGTACACAATTTTTCTAAACACATAATTGAATATACTGTATTTTGTATCTTAGATTATTTTTTTCTAATAATTGGTATCAAAGCATACATTAAAATAGAGATTATAGTTGTTCAAATTTTTTTCAAGAATTATGTACCCGATATCAATGAAAGATCCATCTATATGTCGTTCTTGAAACATATGTGAGATGATACTGCTCTCTTTTTGGTAGGATATGCGAAAAGAAAGCATAGACCAGAAATCTCTCAACAAGTTACTTAATAGTTAAGTTCATCGTAGATCGTTCACTCAACAATCTAACCCAACACAGACCGTTCATCAGAAATCCAAAATTACGTTTTATCCATAAAATTAATAACCATGTACAATATAATTGATACTAACAAAAAATATAATTTGTTGATTAATGTCAATCATAATAATAAAAAAATAGAGAATAATAATTTTGTATAAAGAATTATATAAATACAACATTCTCCAAATTGGATAACATTAATAAATTAATTAATTATATCAATTACAACGCAAGCACAAACACCACATAAATAAATATAAATTTTATTTTAAAAAAATTAAAAAAACTTGGTATGAGATTAACAAGTGTATCAAATTGCAAAGTAATAAAATGGATAAGTCTAGATATCATTTTCCCACATAGATTTGTGAAACACTTGGCAATTCTTGCAATTCACAATTGAATTAGACAACAAATTTCACAAAAACAAAAATAAAACTCTTTTTGTGTTTTTGTAATTTTATAAAACATATGGTGTGCAACAATATACATCAATTACAACGCAAGCACAAATACCACTTAAATAAATATAATTTAAAAAAATCCAAAAATTTGTTACGAGATTGACAAGTGCACCAAATCGCACTAGTAATAAAGTGGATAAGTCTAGATATCATTTTCCCACATAGACTTATGAAACACTTGGCAATTCTTGCAATTCATAACTCAATTAGACAAAAATTTCACAAAAACAATCTTTTTGTATTTTTATAAAACATATGGTGTGCAACAATATATGATAAAGGTTTCACTAGGATTTGGTTTCATGATCCAATTCAAAGAAAAAACATGAAACAATATTCCTCTTATTCCTACTCTAGCATTCACACCTTATGTAACAAGCCATTAGCTATAAGTCTAAACTTTTGAATAATAAAAATCTTAATGTTTTAGCAATTTTTATTATAAGTTTACATTAATGATCAAAATTTTGATGTTATGAATGACCAATGATGTACTCTATGTCCAGATGCACAATTTGTAAGTTGTCTACTCTAGTCTAGATTCTAATATTGTGTCCAATAATTAAGGACCCACAAATATGCAATCAATAATTGTCATGCAGTTAAAACAAGAATAGAACACACACAAAAGTGATGGTAAACAATTATATTGAATAGTGAAATTCACAAAATTAATAATACATTACACCCAACCCCATAAATAAAGAAATTAATTATTCTATAACATATTAAATGCTAGAATAATGATGAAGATGAATACCTCCAAGCCTTCAGAATGCCTCTACCTTCTTTCCCTCTCTCCCCCTAGAGGGGTTTTCCCCCAAAGGGTTCTTTTCTACCTAAAGGATTGTTGTTGACCTTTGTCAAGCCCCTAATTTATAGACTTTTCAGAATTGGACTGGACTTAAGATTGTACTTGATTTGTATTGGAGTAATCAACTTTATCAATATTTCTTATTATTGATAACTTTGATAATCAACTTATGTTAATATTCTTCTTAATCTTTGAGATCTCCACTTGAATAATAATCTTCAAAATATTATGTAATCTTCAGATATTTTCCTTTATCTAATAATATCTTGAATATTCTTCAAATCTTCAGGAATCTTCTCCTGATCTACAAAATATAACCCAAATACTTATCTTTTCCAATTTTATAAAATAAAACCTAAAATATCTAAAAGGATAATTATAAAATAACAATAAAAGATAAAAAAAATAAACAAAATAAAAACATAATAGTGCCAATTATCAACCACTTAAGAAATATTAACAAGAATCACAAAGATAATATCTGATAGAGATACATACTATATGCTTAGATTTCATAAATAATGGATAATAAATAAATAAAAAATGTGATCCCAAAATGGTTCTTACATTTTAATATACTAAAAGAGATGTAATGAAAATGACGTCATTGATAAATTTACATCTCATGAAAATCATAATAATATAAAGTGTAAATTGCATACTCCCACTAACCCAATACATCAAAAGACTTAACCAAAGTTCAATAGCTAAGTCTTTAGTTAGTGGATTTGCTAACATATTTTTTATACCAATATGCTCAATCCGAGTTTGATAATCCAAACTTTCTCTCTAACAAATAGAAATTTTATATCAAAATGCTTTGAGTGATTAGGAACTTCCAAAACTTTCAAAATCATGTAACTCATATGGGTTTAGTTAAGTTTTTTTATATATTCAGTTGGTAGGAGTTTGAAATTTACACTTTTTAAAGACAACATATAATTAAATGTGGCATAAAATATCTATGGTTTTAAAATTGTTGTCTTTGAGTATTCTTAAAATTTACACTTTTTAAAGACAACATTTAATTAATTGTGGCATAAAATATCCATGGTTTTAAAAGTGTGGCCTTTTCTATGTTTAAGCTACGGTTTTTTACATGGGGCAAGTTAAGTGTGGCTAAGGCAAAAAATGTTGTAGTGTTATATTATTATGATTTTCATGAGATGTAAATTCATCAATAACCGTCATTTTCATTACATCTCTTTTAGCATATATTAAAATGTATGAACCATTTTGGGATCACATATTTATTGTTTTTGTTTTTATTTTATTTATTATCCATTATTTATGAAATCTAAGTATATGGTATGTATCCATATCATATATTATCTTTGTGATTCATGTTCATATTTTTTAATTGGTATTTGTGCTTGTGTTGTAATTGATATAATTAATTAATTTATTAATGTTATCCAAGTGGGAGAATGTTGTATTTATATAATTTTATTATATAAAATTATGATTCACTATTTTGTTATTATTATGGATTAATATTAATCAATAAATTATATCATTTGTTAGTATCAATTATATTCCACATGGTTATTAATTTTATGGATAATACGTAATTTTGGGTTTCTGAAGAATTGTGTGTGATGGGTTAGATTGTTCAGTAAACGATCTATGATGAGCTTGACTGTTTAATAACCTATTGAGATTTCTCTGATCTTTGTTGTCTTTTGGTGTTCCATACCAGGAAGAGAACAATATTGTCTCACACACACTTCAAGAACGATAGATAGATGGATCCTTCAATGATACCAGGTACAAAATTATGTCTAAACTCATACTTGGATATACTGTGTTTTGCATCTTAGATTAATTTTTCCAACAACACAAACATATATACAACAACCATATATGTGAAAGGATATTCGATAATAAAATATTTGTTGATGTCTTCTAAAAAATCAATATTAAGTATGTTCCACAAGAGACTAGCATCTAATCCAAATCAATACTTAGATTTACAAACAAGAATAATGGATCATGATAAGTTCATTACAACCCAGGTCCATGATATATAAGAACTCTTCCTTGAGCTTTTCACTTCCTAATATCTTAATTTATGTCATTTAGATCATTAGTGAAACAAGGAGATCTCTGTTACAACATGAGTATCGATACTTAATACACCACTAAGATAATGGTTAAAACATCATCTCATATATATAACCCGGAATTCATACAAATTCTATCAATCTCATTAAACATTGTCACCGCTACACCATTTTTTACTTTAGACCACATTGAACTAGTCTGCATGTATAAACGTGTTGCTTAAACATAGAAATGACCACAAATATATAAGTGTGGCATAAAACTACTAAAGGACACTTTTTATAAATCGTTGATTATTTAGGCAACATTTTTGTAAAAGTTGCCTATAGAAAATGTGGGCAAAACAATAAAATTGTGGTATCTTCCTTGTGTTGTTTCTTTATCAGTTATGTTATACACTACGAATCTTCTTCATACCTATAGATTTGGCAACGATAGTATGGCAACAACTAGAAATCCATTAAGTAAAATAGGAATAAGCCACAATTTCTTTTATTGTTGCTTATATAGTGAGTTTTATTTGTCTTAAACCTAGAGAGCATACAAAAAAATGTTGTTTATTTGTTTTAAACAATATAGTAGAAAATGTTGATAATCATAGGCAATATTTATTAAAATGTGGATAGTTTAGACCACATTTTTAAAATTGTGATAATTTAACTTTAAATATTTTTAAATTACCATCATGTGACCTAATTAAATTATTGTAAGATGGATCAATTATCTTGTGGTGGAGGGTAGCTCAGCCAAGTCATAATCAAATCATGACACTTTGGTTACTACAATCTTAAGAAGAAAGAGTTACACTTTAACTATTAGTTATAGCTTTTGACTTAATGGTAAGTTCTCAATCCAAAATTTGGTATTAGAACTAAGGAAACGAGTTCGATTCCCAATGAGACAATTGTTCTAAGGTAATGGTTTTCAAAACTTTTGTGACCTTAGGAAAAGAACCGTTGTCTTTGACCAATGACCACGACTGTATACTCCATGGTTGGAAAATCATGGTAAAATCGTTGCCTAAACTTAATACAACAATTTTTTTACTTTAGGCAAACTTTTTAAGTTGTTGTTTAAACTACAAAATGGTGTAGTGCATTCAATATAACTCATTTAAATAAAAATACAAATAAATCAAATATAAAAATAAATATTCATTTTGTAGTTATAAAAGCATACATAGTCAATAAAAGTTAAAGAGAGCAGAAAAAAATTTGCTTGAATGGAAATTTTCTCTTTTGAACAAATTTTGAATAGAAATTGGAACTGAGTTGCAAAGTTGTTTTTGCTCGAGCGAAAATATCATAAAAATATACTTCAACAGCATAATCAAATCAATTTTCAAAGATATTTTCAAAAGCATTTTAACAATAGTACTTCTAAACAATTCAAATGATTAATCTAAATCATGATTTGCTTAAACCTTGTCCTTCACTCATTTTAATTAAACCTTACTCATTCAAATTCATAGTATGAATGTTTATATTCAAATCAAACTAATAAAATGACATAAGGAAAGTTACAAAAATTAACTCTACTAATATAAATCATATTTAAAACTAAGTTCAAGAGAAGTTTTTACCTTAATATGCATAATTTATTCACTAGATCAACCTATCAATACAAGTATCCAAAAATATTTTAAACAATTATGTATTAAACATATTTTATGCCAACCCTAGTCCCTACACAAAACTCAAAATAATGTGACCACATCACCTTTACATCTAGATTGTCATCCTACGGTTCTTTAAAAAAACATAAATAGTTCTTCTTACTTGCATTGCTTATCTTCAAAGCAATTTCCAAAATGTCAGTAATAAGACTACTATAATATTAAAGGACCTAGAGCAATGTATACAAATATAACAAAACTTTAGTATATGTTAAATGAAGTTGAGAGGATATTTTTTTCTTAACTGACTCCACTAATGATGATGATAAAATCATAAGAAAATTAAGAGAAGAATGAATTTCTAGAATAAATAGAACTTACTCCATTTGAAAATCTTGTTAGGTAGAAATGCTCTTTGGCTAATTAGTTGTTACTATGTGGTGCCATCAAATTCTAAAAGAGACAATGATTAAAGGCAAAAGTATAGAGAGTAGTGAGGGGACATAAAGCAAGTGAAGAGGGAGAGAGAAAGGAAGAAAATAAAATGTAGAGAGAGAATTTGTCTCTATGTTACAATGAATACCTTGTTGTTCTTTTAATTGCATATTAACTTATAAGTGAGACAACCTTTTTGTATATAAACACTTTTAGTACAAACACTACTAAAAAAACTCTTATATCTTGCCAATTTTGTTTTGAAATTTTTTTGTAGGAAATACTTACAAATTTTGTTGTGAAAAAAAATTTGCAAGAAATTGCTACCAATTTTCTTATGAAATATTTTATATAAAACACTTTTCACAACAAATTTTGTAGAAAATACTTGCAAATTTTGTAATTTTGTAGGAAATGATTACCCACTAAGGAATTACCCGACAATTAAATTATTAGAAAAAATGGCAGAAAAAAGTCTTTTCTTGAATTTTTTTTAACAAATTTGCAAGAAAAATTCCATATAATATGAGAATTTCTGGTAGTGAAATAATAATTTATCATTACTTAAGAGTATAAAAAATTATATATTATACACAAGTAAGATTTGGACAAACCCATTACCCAACCCACTAAAAAATATCATGTCGTATTGGGTTGAGTTTATGCATTTTTTTTATGTTAAACCCAATCCAATCCTAATCTACTCTTAACCGAATTGGATTGGGTTGTAACTATTAAGTCAACATTTTGAGATTTTTTTTTTGTTAACATTTGTAATTTTCAAGTATCAACCTAATTAAAAAAAATAACATTATTCAAGGCTTTAAGTAAATAAAAGTAAGTAATAACAAGTTTTCTCAAATATAATTCAAGATATGAAAATAAAATAAAACACAATTTATTGATAACACAAGAATAAGAGTGAAGTTCGAATTAGGTCTAAAGTCACCCATAATAAACCCATCATCCAACCATATAAAAATAAGTTATTTTAAGTTGGTAGGGTTTAACTCAACCATAAAGAAATAATTAAATTGAAATAAATAAAGTTGGATAATCGGAGAACAAATATCTTTAACTATAAAAATACAAGTATTTCACTCTTACAAAACTAACTAGTTGAAAATCGGTAATCAGTAAAAGAAAAAAATCATTAGACTAGTTTGTCAAATCATAAATATTTGATGAACTTATAATATAATAAAGTAGTTGAAAGTGAAAAATAATATATATATATATATATATATATATATAATATTTTTTATATAAAATGTTAAAATCTAGGTAAAAATGTTGTTATAAAACCTAACTTTATGTTTAGATGAAGTATTTCAACAATTCTAAGAAATTGAAACGCATTGCATTTGAATTCCTTTCATTTTCAAATAATATGTTTGGATATAGTAATATATCTTATATTTCAATTTCTTGTTTAATTAAAATAATTGAATTTCTCTTATAAGATAAACTTTCATTTTAATAATATTTTATTTTAATATATAAAAATTTGAAATTAAATTTAAAAAATATATTAGTCAACTTAAAATATTTAAATTCGATCAAATTTGAATCGAGTAGACTAGATCAAATTTGGCCAAATTTAGGTCGGTTTCAACTCGGTCGAATTCAATCGGGGTCGACTCGGCCAAATTTGATCAAAATTATGACATATCCGACTTGATTGAATTTCACCAAATTTTGGACAAGGCCAACTACACCGCATTCAGCCAATTTTGCCTGGGACAACTTAGCTGAATTCAACCTAATTTCGATCGGGATCAACTCGACCAAAATTCGATTCAAATTTCGGCAAGCCAACTTCGGTCGACTTAGCCCTAGCCAAATATTTGGCCAAACTCGGTCGAGTCAGTCCAAACCAAATTTTTGCCAAGTTGGCACTGATCGAAATTTGATCGAATTTTGTTGATTGTTAATTAAGTCGGCCCCAACCTTTTTTACCCTGACCAATGAGAAATTCCACAACATATGGAATTTCAATTTCCTTCTTTTTTTAGTAAATTTAAAATTCTATTATTTTATTTATTTGAAATACCTTCATAAAATTCCTCAATTTCAATTTCCTTTTAATTTTCTCATACAAACAAGTCATTTTACTTTAAAAAAAATTCAAATTCTCCAAATAAATAAATTAGTCTCCTAAATTATCTCATCTAAACACATCATAAAACACATATCATAAAATGTTAGAGAAGAAAGTTTAGGTGGTAGGATTTGATACTTTAGGATGTATAGTTTTACATTATCAACTTTGTAGAAGTATCATTTATTAGAATATTTGTATTGCTTATAAGATAAATTTCAGTTATATATCTACATGCTATGTATTCACAGCTATAACTACGTTAATTTTTATTTATTTATTGTTTATACTCATCATTTATGATTTAAAAGTCCTTCTCAAGTTTACAAATATGATATTTAATACAATTATATTAAAAATAAAATAATTAACTGACATCTAGTGTTAAATTTTAATATATACATTTTTAATAACGTGTATTGTAGAATGAACTAGTTCAACAGTTAAATTATTTCACATAATTTAAACATATGTTTTAATAGTATCTAATAAGAGCAAAGGTTTAGGCAAAGTTTAAAATTTTTAAATTTATAAATAAAGAAAACAATTATTCAAGTTTTATCTTAAAAAATATCTTTAAAATTAGTTTTTTATAATTTTTTCTAAAATTCCAATTAATCTATTCATCTTTTTGGAAACCACCATAGAGATTTTGACGTAGAGTACAACAGTCTTGTCTAATCAAATTTTTTATCAGAGTAAGTTTATTTTTATCCATTCTCTTAAGTCAGTTTTGAAAGGTTATACATGCATGTGTTGAGTTGTTTGCATATTACTTGATAGGGTTTAAGAAAAAGATATGTTTCTCTAGGATTTTGTTAGTATGTTAAGATAGTTGATCTAAGCTTTCTGTGTATAAATATTGCATCCTCTGTGAGTGGAAGCTCTTTGAGCTTTGATACAACCAAAATACTTAGTCCAAGTAAGGAAAACTAGTAATTTTCTAATAAGTATTTCAAGTTAGACTTTTTTTTTTTGTAAGGATGACATGGTCACAATATCTGATTTGAGAAATTGGTCATTGTTTAGGTGATTTATGTTTGTTGGCTTATAAGTATAGAGTAGTGGTTTGAGGTATGTTATGTTTTCATGATTTTTTGTGTGAATATTGATAAAATATCACATTAGTCAAATTGGTTCAATTTACAATTATTTTGATATGAATATATCATTTTTGACATAAGAATGGAGTAGAATTGCACAAGTAAGACCAATTGCCTGATCTATTATATTTATTGGGATTTCTAAATTATGTAGACTCATTAGGGAGCCATCCTCTAGCTCAACAAAATTCAATTTTTGAAAATCTAGAGAGCTCAAAGAGCATTGTTTGTCAAGCAATCTTTTAAATTGGACTTCCAATGTTTTGATTTGCTAGGCGAACCAATCCCTCATTGGGCAAAATTAATTTTGTTGAAAACCCAAGAGCTTGAAGAAGATTGGTAGTTGGGTGAGCCTCTTCCAATGAGTGAAGTTGTTGGGCAAACCATATTCTTTCTCGGTGAATTTGATTTTATAAAATCTTTCAATGGTCATTCGTTGGGTGAGAAAAAAATTTGTTAGGCAATCTAAAATTCACTTGGTGTGTTGATGTCTTTGGTTGAACAAACAAAATTATGGCTTATCAACATGTGCTTAATTCTATGAGTAGGTCAAATGCTGACAAAGCGAGAAAGTGTTTTATGAACTTTAAAAATTAAATTTTTAAATGTTATAATTGATTTATCTTTCATTGTTTTATTATATTTTATTTTTATATATTGTATTTGAATATTATTATAATGCAAATAGTTTTTTTTTTGTGATTTATTAGCATTTAAATTGAGTTGAATGTACGATTTATGACATGTGAAATTGAGTATAACCATATGTTGTGCCATAATATACTATTTGTCGATTTTAGGCCGAGTAGAGCCCAAGGGTGATGCCCATAATATATTGTTGTGTATGTTAGATCGAGTAAAGTCATGAAGTGTGGTTCATAATTTACTATGACTTAGTCGTATGGTATTTTTGTGATGTGAACGTAGTTATTTTCTAGGAGAAAATAATATGTTGAAAGGTTATAAGTTGTGCATTGAACGGTGATTTGAAAAGAGATTATCTTGACTCTATTGTTGAATTCGCATAGAAGAAGATATTAGGTAATGGAAGTTCCTCTGACCTAGAGTAAGAAATATATTCTGTCATATGAGGATGACTTAGTTTCTTACATGTAACTCTATGTGAGTGAATGCAGTATGATAGATGTAAAATCTCTAAGTCTATTCAATGCATGCGTCTTTTGGAAGCAGAGTCAAGTGCCTCTGATGATTAAATGATTTGAATACTAAATTATATTAATTATATTTTAGATGTGATATAAAAATGTGTGGTTATGTCCATTTTGAATTTCTAAATGTATTATATTTGTTTTAAAAGAATACTAACTTACAAAGCTTGTGTTGTGTTTCAATATGTGATGAATGTATTAGTGAGGAAACATAAGAGTTTCAAGTAGAGATTAATTTTATTTTTTAAATCTAAATATATATATATATATATATATATATATATTAATTTTTGCTCAAATAATTAGTATTTAATGTGTAACATCCCATTTTAGTAGCTTAAAACTAATAAAATAGAACACTTCATCATAGTATTCAAAATAGATAATCCAGTATATAAAGTATATTAATACAATTTTACAAAAGATATGATTATAAAATTTAACATTTATACATTCAAACTAAATCAACAAGCTTTATACAACACTAACCACTTACTAAAACTCCATGATACCTTCCACTACTCTAATTGATGGCTCCTCATCCTCTAGAGGTGCCTTTAAACCTGAAACTTCATATGCTCCCACATAATAGATGATCATCACAAAATAAAGAGACAAACAAACACAAGACAACAAAAAACACACTAAAAGGGTAGGTTGGTATTAAAAAGGTAGAAATAATGAAATCATGTCAAATGCACACAACCATATATATAATAAATATACAAGGATATATGCACACAAAGTAGTTGATAATAAACTCAATTATCTGAATACATGCACTTGACATTGGACTCCTTAGTGGTGTGTACCTGTGGTGGTTCCTAAACTTTGCAGAGCTTGGCCTCAAGGGATTGTCATCCAACCACACATAAGGTAAATCCCCTTCGCGCCTAGGACCAAGCAAATCCAATGACTAGGATCTCCTATGACTCTCACCATATAACCTATTATACTCTATTTGAGTGTGAATAGTTACTAAAGTACATGGTACCTCTATATTGAATCCATATGTCAATGCATATTGTTAGGTTTACTGAGGGGGTTTCACTGGGGAGATACAACACCAATGAGACCTGAGCCCAACCACATAAGGAATTGACACCACTCTCAACCCAAAACCTTAAGGCAATGGGTTTATGGGTCTTTATTCTTATATAGTGCTCCACTTTCTCATTTCTAGCCAATGTGGGACTTCGACACACTTGGATTCCTAACAATCTCCCCCTCAAGGGTGAGTCCCTTCAACCACATTGGTACACTCCCCCTCCAGCGGAAGCATCCCCAACCACAAGTACTCCTTTTCTGTATCGCCGTTCTTCTTAACGGGACACGCTTACCTGAAACCCTTGTCAGGAAGACTTTCGATACAAGGACCATACTGCACTCGTCTGAGCCAATTTCAACCATCGGCTCTGATACCACTTGTTAGGTTTACAAAGGGGGTTTCACTAGGGAGATACAACACAAATGAGACCTGAGCCCAACCACATAAGGAATTGACACCACTCTCAACCCAAAACCTTAAGGCAATGGGTTTATGGGTCTTTATTCTTATATAGTGCTCAACTTTCTCATTTTTAGCCAATGTGGGACTTAGAATCACACTTGAATTCCTAACACATATACTACAATTATCACCACATAGAATTTCTCCTTGAAATTCGTTCAACACCATCATACATTCTCACCAAAGTATATTCAATTCAACTAATAATAATGAAACCATAAAGTATGCTTCATATCAGTCAAAAAACATAAAAAAACAATCAAACATGTATAACATCTAAAATAGGGCATCTAGCGCTTAACGCCATTTGCCTCGCAAAAACTGACACTCAACGACATCATGTCACCGCTCAATGCTAGACCATTCAAAAAAACTAGTGCACATCAGTAGAGTCTGGTGCTCAATGCCCTGGAGTCAAAATGCTCCCAGAATTGCAATGCATAATGGCACTCAACACCCCCTAATACCGCTCAATGCTCAACAATTTGCAAAAAGTGGCTCTTAGCAGTGAAAATTGTTGCTCAACACCACATCAGTTCACAACATATGAATTTTATGCATTTGAGTGAACTCAAACTTGGTTAATTGCTCAAATTGGTATTCCTCTCTTAGTGCTTTGGTTCAAAACAATTTTAGCGCATGAAAAGGAGTATCAATTTGTTTAGTTGATCAAATTCATAGTTTCCCAATCAACATAAAATCTCACCAGACCATTCAAGCACCAATTCATATATATATATATATATATATATATATATTGTCAACACCCAATTTTGTCCGGATTATAATATATACATTTTGTTTATCTATTTATTTATTTATTACTTTTTGTTATTATTATTTTTACTTGTTTATTTATATTATTATTATTTTCTTACTTATCTT
>Ga0209589_1005626_pt1 | contig 21192 bp, 9 predicted proteins | sample CowpeawhiteBW_FD_187525 | JGI IMG/M metagenome (GOLD analysis project Ga0209589, IMG submission 187525) | Root nodule microbial communities of legume samples collected from California USA - Cow pea white BW (SPAdes) (version 2) | ecosystem: Host-associated > Plants > Roots > Nodule | place: USA... | reverse complement strand
GTTTTGTTTTATTCTTATTGTTATTTTCAATAAGTAAAATTACATCATGATAAAATATATTTTTAATGTTTAAAATGCATTTAGATAAAATATGAAACATTAGTAAAAATATAAGATTTTCTAATTGTTTTATTTAAAATAAATAATACAGTTTATTAAAAAAATGGATGTTACAAATATCATGGGACATGATCATTTACACATGTACTATATAGTGTACTACCTTTAGTTTTAACAAAGTAATAGCGTGAGTCTACAATATAATTTGTGATATGTTCACTTATTGGAAACTGACTCTCATATATGTTCGTTTGGACAAATTAATTGATTGAAGGTGTAAAAGACATCTTTCCTCTTTCTTTCTTCAGAAAAATCTTTCATCCATCGAATTGAGGTGTAAATTATGTTATGAAAGTTTTTTTATGAACTAGTTTCTCCTAAAAGACTGTGAAGAAAATTAACAAAATATTCTCCTTCTTCGACCTATCCACTCATCTATCAAAATTTCTTTTATATTTACATTTGTAAGGAAATTTTTATTATTATCAAAGGGTGTTGTAAGTGCTCCGGTCTCATAATGATGGCCAAACCAGAACAATAATTTCTCTCTCTCTTTCTCTCTAATTCACTCCCTCTATTTTTTCATGTGTTATGATTTGAGACTTCCAGTTTTGAAGAGAAAGAGAATAAAATTGTTTGGGATTTCCTTCTTTCCTTGTTTCATATTGTTGTCCTGTTGAGTGTTTAGGATTTCAATTAGGGAAATTGTTTCTCCCGTTTTTGGATTTAATAGATGACCTATTATGATTCACAATACCTTGGGCTTCACTAAACCTTAAAAGGGAGTGTACTGATTCTTGTACTGAAAAGAGAATCCAAACCTTAGGAATAAGCAGGCTTTATGTAAACACGACGAAAAGGATGTGGTTGTCGGAATATGTGAGCTAGACGAGCCCGTGTGTAGAAATGGTACTATGCCACCTCTGCAAACATTTACTTTCATATATGTCACCCTTTTTGAAAGACTCGGCTTCCGACTTCCCTTTAACGACTTCAAGAAAAGCTTATTGACTGCACTGAATGTGGTCCCTGTCCAGTTACACCCTAACAGTTGGGCCTTCATCCGAGCCTTTCATATCCTCTACGGGGGTCTCGGAATCCGACCTACACCAACTATGTTTTTATAGTTCTTTGAGTTGAAGAACCGTTCGTCCCGACAACTCTGGACATCTTTGAGTGGGATAGTGGTCGAAGCTTATTTACCTTGTATCAATCTTTTTATAAAGCATTTAAAGGAGCTTTCATAAAGATCTTAGCACCTGCTCATAACCCAACCCTTCTAGAAAACTTTCCCTTCTATGGGACAAAACATCTTTCTCCTAAAATTGTTCGACAACGGGAGGAATTAGATCCTGCTGATTGGAAAGACTATGAAGAACTAGAGGGTCTAGAGGTTATTTTTGACATCCAAAAAATCTTAGAGCTTGAGTATCGATAAGTAAATTTAGTTATTGTTAGACATGTAAACAAAAAAATAAGATGAAGGAATTGTTTAATGTTGTTAATCATATAGAAGTTTTTATAATTTTTTCATTTTAACAAATCTATGAAAAGAAATTATATTTGAATAGATTTTTTTTCATTTTTTTATAATATTTATTTTTTAATTAACAATTTATAATGATGAAATTAAAATTGTATAAGTGTAAGTAAATAGAAAAAAAAAGATGTTCGAGTAGAAGAGAAAGAAAACGAAAGAAAATAATAACATTTTATATGATCTATTTATATACATGCAAAGATAGAGAAATAAAAACAAAAATTATTTGACCCAAATAATGTATTATTTATGTATAATAATGTAATAAAAGCCGCGTATCATTTTCCATCTACTTAATATCATACTTATTTAATGATATATCACATATAAAATTCATTTAGCAATAAAATAAAAATTGTGTTGTAAAGTGTTGAAGGCATTTTTTTCTTCTTAATTTTAATTATTTTCATTTGTATAAACTAAATAAAAAATTGCTAAGAAACAAATAAATAAATGATTTTAAAGATAAATTCTTGTTCTATTTAAAACTCAATATTAAGATTTATTTTAATATATAATAGTCTTTCATTATTTAAAAGTTAAAAATAAAAATAAAGATAATTTAAATATATTTTATTTAATCTTTCATAACATTTTTTAAAATAAAATCATGGTAAAACTCAAAATTTTAAAATTAAAAATATGTCACCTATCAATTCAATTGAATTGGAATATTAATTAAATAATTTAAAAAAGAAAAAAAAAGTGGAAAGGAAAACATTAGAGTTGGTAAGATGAGATGAAAAAGAGTTAGGACAGAGCGTTGGAAGTAGGCAAAGGAATCATTCACAGCAACTGTTACAACTTTAAAATAGCTGTACACCTTTTTTTTTTCCTATATTGGTAAAACTGATAATTTAGTTATACAATGAATCATTTAATTAAAAACTACTAATTATTAGTATGTGAAAATACGAATCGATAAGATTCTTCAACCTTTGAAGAGGATTATTAGCTTGCCAAAAAACTAAAATTAAAATTCACTAATCAATATATGGCAACAAAAACCCAATGTTTAGGGTTAGAGATAAGAATAGTAAAATTAAACTTAGTACAGAGTAAATTGAGAAGAAACCAAAATAACTCAAATCAAACACAAACAAATATTACCAAAATTAAATTCAACAACTTTTCACCTGTGTATTTAACTTGTTGCTTAAATTAATATAAACTAACCAAATCATAATTTCGTGAACAGATCTATTTTACAAAATAGTAATTACATTCTAAGAAAATAAAAGTAAGATCATCTTATAATATATATCAAATTACTATATATATAATTAAAATTAGTTTTATTTAATACACTTAAAATATGAGAGCCAATCATATCAAAACAAAGCATACAATTCTACTTTTAAAGCCATACACAAACAAAGAAACTAAATGTACACCAACCATTAATGCTACCCTAAGTCAATGACCAGCTACTTTTTCGATACATACTCTCTTCAAACGTTTTAAAACATTCTTTTGAAAGTAACTTTTTATAATTTTACTCTAACTAAAATTTAGTAAGTTTTATTACTAACTATTTAACAGAAATATTTATATCCGACAAAATCTAAACGGTATTATTATTTTTTAGTGATTAAGATATGTCTGATACTTTTGGTTAACATTGAACCAACAAATATATTTAACTTTATGATACATGAATGACATTTATTAGAGTGAATCAGAAGCAGAAACAGAAACACAGCAGATAAAGTCTTCTCAGTTTTGCAGACTCTGAACCAAAAAGATGGTTTCTCCAAAACTAGCTATGATCTCTGCACTAACATTACTCCCTTTCCTTTCCATCAATAAATCTGATGCTGCTTCATATTACCCTTTTGGTTTACATGGTGATGGTGCTGAAGTTGCACCTTTTGCTTCTCAGAAAGTTAATCTTTCAGTGTACTATGCAAGCCTAAGCCAACCTTCTGCAACTTTCATTGTGAAGAATCTGGAGGAGATTTTCCACAGCGATCTCATCAACATTATCAACCTCCACCTAGTACCTTGGGCCAATGCTTATGTTAATAAGACCAACCAATCCATAATATGTCAGGTTTTGTTCTATTCCTATATTATCTTTGTTATGTTTGAAAGAATTACAATTTGATTGTGTAAGATTGTGCTGTAATAAGATTATGATAAAAGTTTTGCTGCTTTGATGCCATGCAATTGTATTCAAAATTTTTCTGCAATTAGCATGATTGAATTTTCACTTCCAAGCTGATTCTGATATCAATTTGGTTGCTTTAAGGGTGATAGGAAGCTAAAGGGTCTGAGAAAATTTATTGATTCTGAGTTTTGGTTATTGAAAATGTAAAGTCATGCATTTCTCATAAACAAAAACAATAATCAAAAATTAATTTGTGCAGTATTTATTCACTACAATGGCTCGATTTGGGAAAAGGGATTCAATATTATTCAGTTCCTAACAACATTTTAGCTCAGTTTCCTCATCTAAAGAGTTGTGTGATACATGCACAAACCATAACCGGAGAATATTTGAAAAAGAGAATTCATATTCATATTTCTAACAAAAGGGTGTGTAGTTTTGGTTTAGAATCATGAGAATGATAAGAGGAGAAAAGAGAGATATGTTTGTGCAATGAGATGACTAATGTGGTATATTTGATGATTATCTTCCATGATAAACTGCAGAATGGACCTGATGAATGTGAGCTAAATTCACTGGAAACTTGTGCCCTCAATGTTTGGAATGATGTGGTAAGTGATGTGGCTTTCCCAGTTCTTTATAGAATGAATCAATTTTTTTCATACAAAATCTCTGATATCAATTTATGTGTAGAGCAAACATTATGCTCTGATCTACTGTTTTGAGTTTCTGGCAATCGAGGGAAGGCACAAGAATTGGCAAGACTGTTTCAGCCAATTGGATTTGCCTGAGGAACCTGTTCTGAACTGCTATACCAGAGAAAATGCAACAGAGGTTATTTTACTCTACATTTATATAATTATATTTAACAAGGACTTTTTTCTTGTCAATACACAGTAGAGAACCAGCACAGAAAAATACAGCAGAGAATCTAAATTTGTTATCATAGTTAAATGTAAAATGATATATGTTGTATTAGCCTTATAAATACAACCATGTATGTAATTTGATTTTCTACTTTATGGACTATCCTTTATGATATTTAACATAGAACTTCAACTGCTATGCAGATTGGACAGAAATATATTAATGAAACTGCACCCCTCGAATTTCTGCCTTTAGTGATGGTAAACAATGAATCAATTGGAAAGGTTTGTTCTTTTTTTCACTCTTCTCCTCTACTTGAAAATTTTGTGCATATCTATTGTTTTGAACACACTCATACTGACACACATATGAGTAGTAAGTTTTGCATATTTTTTTGATGATACTGATAAATAAAGAGTGAAGACTGTTATCGTTTGTGTTACTTTACAGGAATATGAAAATTTTACACGATATGTTTGTGAGGCTTATAGAGGCACTCCTGTTCCAGCTGCATGCAATGGATGGAGTACAAATAAGTTTTGAAGTGGTGTGTGTATTTGCTAAGCATGGTTTTATAAGCACAAGAAGAAGAACATTTTGGTGAGAGCTCGTCAGAAAAAGCACAGAACCTTGTGGAACAACTTACACTTATAGTCATCATGGTAGTGATAAGCCACATTGTATGCACAAGATTCGTTAAAGAAAAAAGATTATACAAATACCAAAGAAATATTAATGTATGCGTATGTTTCTTTAGATTGTTAATCATGGCATTCCTCAAGCCTGCCACACAATGAATGCTGCATATGCTTAATACCAGTTAACATTGATAATCATAATACAGAAGACACTGATTTTTCATCATTATGTTCAATTTAAAAATGACAATTAAACCGTTTTTGAAAAATAAAAAACCTTAATTTTAACTCCTTTATGAAAATACTTATTTAACATACTTTTACTGTAAAAATTTATTTTTATGACGCAAAATAAAGTAATCAATCATCTTAAACTATAGTAAACATAACAAAATTTAACTTTGATTATAACTAATTATAACAATGAATACTTATACATAAAATTAATTGTTAAAATGATCTAATTTCACCTATACGAATTATAGATTATTGGTTTAATTTCACCCCCAATGCCCCTTTTTTTCTTGAAAAACACTTCAGAGATTGATTCAGAGATTGAAGGCTAAATAGTATTTTGTTAGTATAAAACAGGAATCCAGTTATAAAATATTTACATTGTGAATTGTGAGACATATATCTATCTATATCTATATATATATATATATATATATATATATATATATATATATATATATATATATATATATATATTTGAAACTTTCAAAGAGCTGACACTGTAAATTGTTTACGTTAGCTAAGTATGTAAATTATTAATTAAACTCGTATAAAATAATGAAAGTTGGTTCTAGATTATACTAACAAACTTTAAGCATCCTTGCAGTTAAAGATAAAATCATTTATGTCACAAGTTTAGGTCTTCTCTCTCCGGCTATATTTTAGACAATTGGAAGTATAACATTTAAAAATGAAACTTTAGAGAATCATATCCATTGCATTTTATTAAAAACAGGGGGGCATTCACGTCTTTAATATATCAAACCAGAATATACATACAAACATATATATATATATATATATATATATATATATATATATATATATATATATAATTTTATAGGTTAATATTACAAAGACCAGCAGATAAAAGTAGAAAAATATAGTATCAACTCAGCCACAAAATCTGCTAACTGGAGTGAAAACTGAAGCAACTGGAAAAAGCAGAGTCATCCTTTTGGATGAGTTGCGCCTTTGCCTTGCGAGGCACGAGTAAATACTGCACCAGCACAAACCTCTGCTAGCTAGAAACAGCTGAATTTTTTTTCATATATGCTTCAGTGTACTGCATACTAGTTGATATGCAAGTAGCGAACTACTTAGCATGTGTTAATAAATGCAGGGCCATTTTTTTTAGACGAAGAACCAACGGATGAAGCTGAGTATGACAAGCTATATTACCCTCTTCTCAGTAGTTAATATCCACATTGCAAGATTTTCATTCATAATAAATTAAGACAGAAGTCTTACACCAATGAGTGAATTGTAGGACTGCTAAGATTCCACTCAAAATTGAGAAAATAATACATCGTTGCTAGTATCAGCCTATGTGGTTGACATGTATCAATCACTAATTATTTTCCAAACACCATTACATATATCAAAATCAGTCATCTTAGAGGTATCATATTCAAACTTTTCAACTGCGTCTTTATCCTTATCCACAATATCTGCAGATGAGGATTAAGGAGCAACCGAGTTTTTTAAGAAAAGAATCAACAGATAATATCAGAATACCAGAAAAAAACAGATGAGGGGGCAGAGAACAGTAAATTCATCAAAAGGATACAGCCTGAGATTTTGGACTGTTCACCCAAGTCAGGAACAATATTTGTCACTGAAGCATACATTGACAGTATCATCCTGAAAATGAAAAGAAGAAATGTTAAGTCCCTAATTTGTCATGTTTTTCATTGTTAAAAACATTTCTTTTAGGATTGTTTTGGTTTTCATTCTTTGGTTTTACTCCATTTTCAGTTTTTCTTGTAAAAATTAGAGATTTTAGGAAAATGTGCTAATTTTTTGTTTTAAGTAGTTTTTCTAGTTTAGTTTTCCAATAGTAATTTCCCAAGTACCATAGTTGAATTCTCTAGATTTACTTTTCTGTTTTCATGTGCAGCATAATTTTCCAGCTTAAGTTTTGGTGCTTAAATTGATGCATTGCATATTTGCTGTCAATTTTCCTGCCACGCAGGCCTTGCTGCCAGTTTTGGTTAGATAGTAATTTTTCGATTTGAGTTGTTTACCCATTCTGCATTCATATCATGCATTATTTTAGTGATTTAAACTTGTTCCAATCATTCATTTTTTATAATTCATATTTTTAGTTCTATTAGGCATTTTGTCAAACACATTGTGCATATTAGGTTTTCATGTAGAATTTTCATTAAACAGTGTGGTAATTTGTATGTCTGCATTCTTTTAGACTTGTTTAGGTGTTTAAATCATGAATTCATGCATTGCATAGCATCTGGACCCATTCTCTGCATAATGCCTAAAGCTGTCAAAACATGAACCATGAGTTTTCTAGACCAGTGCTGTCAGATTTGGTTTAATAGGTGATTTTGCTGTTTTTGCACAATTAGATGATTCTAAACATTTCATTTGCATTCATATATTCATTCAAATATTTTACCATCGGTACCATTGCATAATTTTGAATTTTCGTTCTCCATGCATTTAATCAAACAGTTGGTGCATTCTAGGGTTTCACTTAGGCATTTCTTCAAACAGTTTTGGTATTGACATTTCCACGTAGTTTTTCTTCATTATAACTTTCAGAACATGTTTCCACACATCATTCATTGGTCATTCCTAATCACACCAGAACATGTTAGATTTGCATCTTTTCTCATGCATAATATCATGCAGTCTGTTACAGTAGTTTTATATACTCTCTCTACACCGTTTTTAGTCTCATGCATCATATCCATCCCATTCTTTAGACTAATAGTTGTGGTATCCATATTGTTTTACAGTTCCATATTGTAAATATCCCCAATTTTGTGACAATCACCGTGGTTAAGCTCTTACAAACTAGCTATTAAAATCAGAGTTCCTAGGATTGACACTCAGGTTTCCTCTCCACTACATTAAAGGGGAATTTGATTTTTGACTAGAGTTCTATGCGACTATGGGCTCTATCAAAAACACATTTATATTCCACTTTATGTAGAATATGCTAAAATCAAACACCATCACAAGCAATCGAGAGATTACAACATGAAAGAAAACATGAATAACAGATCAATCATATGTATGAGGCAGCTTTACTATCTTTGATTCAAGTTTTGTAATTTACTTACTGTGCCCTTAGCTTAGTCTTCTCTATTTTCTTCAAGGTCTTCTTTTGCTCTTGGACAGAAATCCACTGCTGTTCTAGATCATTAAACTCTTCGCCGATGGCTGTGCTGATGAGAAACAGATGGTAAGACACATTATGCTATAAAGCTACACAATTGAAAAGACAAAAACACAACTAGAGACATATCTAAACTCTTCTTTCAACAAACGTTCTTTTTCAAGGTCTTCCTCCAGTTCTCTCTGCAGAAGGTCCAGTTCCGCGTCAGTAACAGTCTCAGATCTAGCTTCCTCTATTTTCTGCTTGCAAGCATCCACTTTTTTCTCACAATCTGATTCATACAAAAACACATTCAAAAGCACAAAACAATGAATAAGATCCACTCATAGCAGACAACATTGATAAGAACTACTCCATATAAGTGATATAATTTCTAGCAAAATTCTAACACCACCATCTCGGCAGCAAAGTTAAGGTTTTTACGAGTCGGCGACCACAATTGTGGCTACATTTGTCCACAACTTCTCACAATATCAAGGAACAGAATGAAACCAAACTGCAATTTTAAACCTTTTGTAATAGTTAGCAATTAGCATACACAAAATCCACTTCCACACATATGACTAGGAACTCTCTATCAAATCCAACAGCTTTTGTATGAGAGCGTACAAAGACTCATTTGTAATCGGGACTTTAGCTATATAAAAAAAAAAATTAACAGTAAATTTGCAACATCTGACATAGAAAGGTAACGAAAAGGATCATACAATCGGTGATCAAAAAAAGGGTATTGGCACAAACCTTGGAGGGAGGAGCGAACGTCGTGATGGTGAGAATGGGAAGAGGAAGAGAGAGAGAGGTTTTGTTGGTGACAATATGAGAGGTTGTTGAGGTCGCGCGGTTCCACCAATACCTTGACGAGGTCGTCGGTGTAAGAGATCAGCCTCTCCACCTCCATGTTTCTTGAAGGTTCTGCCATCACTCTGCAAAACCCTATCCCCTTTCTCTTCAGAGACAAAATTGAAAATTGAAAATTGGTTGTTTGGAGCTTCTGAACTCTTCTCCGGGAACGAATTTGAATTTTCTCTTTCCCTTTTAAAGGAGGGAAACATTTTAGAGTACGGTACGTTGACACACATCTAATGGAATTGAGGGTAAAATTGTAAACTTGATATCTCCACATGACACGTAGCAGCCTCCATTTCCATGTCCATGTCTGATACAAAGAAAAGCAAGAAGGAATAATTGAGAAAGAACTGTAAATTAAATCTGCATGCTCTTTGGTAAATTTGATCTCTTTTTTCTAAAGAAAAGTTTATATTTTTAATTTCATTTCTCAAATCGAAGTGGATGATTATGTAGAATTTGTTTTTATTGTTAAACAAAATATCAAAATTTAATCCAGAAGCAAAACTTCTCACCCTGTTACTATTTTCATCCCCTGTGTTTAATTTAAAGTGCAAGTATATAAAAATATAAGAAAGCTCTTTGCAAACAAGTTGTTATATATTGTGTAAAAAAGAATAAACACCTTTATATAATTCTTGGAGATACATATAAACACGAATCTGTACAAATCAAATTATAATAAATAACCACTAACATCTGATCTGAGACATTCTAGCTTTAGTTTTTCCAAGTTGAAAATCTTAAGAGCTGAGATCCTTTGTACTCCAAAACTAGTTCATTGTCATTTTGTCCTTCAATCCTTGCTTGATATGAGCCTTCACTTCCTCTCAACACTTCTCTGATTTCCATCAAAATATTTTTGCTTAATTGGCAACCCTTAAAGCTAATTTCAGCCTCAACAGGGCCATCACTGTGCATCTCTTCCCATGTTTGTAACCAATCAATAGAGGAAATACAAGGTTGCAAAAACAGTTGCTCCATGGCGATTCTTGCTTCTGAGAAACGAGTTGGGAAATGTGATTCAATTGCTTCTAACAAGGTTTGGTAATGCTCCAAATGTGCTTTAAAGAATGACCTGAAATTCAAGTTGTTTTTCACTTTCTCATAAGCACTTCCATCCCCAAAAGTTATAATCCCCCTATTGCCAGAGGTGTTGATCAAATCTTCAGCTACCCTTAGAAACTCTAAGGCTTGTCTTCTGCTACTTTCTCTTCCCATGTGTGGAAGACCAATCATGGAATTGAAGGCCAAAAACTCACCTCTCCCACCCCTTTTGTTCATTTTCTTAATCTCAGCAACAAGTTCCTTCACTCCTTTCTCCTCTACCTTCAACTTCAAACCACAGGATTTGGCATGCTCACAGAGCTGCTTTCTAGTTTCCTCAAAATTTGATAAACTAGAAAAACACTCAAGACCCTCACCATCACCATCCCATTTAATTGATGTCAGTTTCACTGTTTTGTTCATGTGTGCAATAGCCTCAATCATTGGAACCCATTGAAACCCATGTCCAACACAAGAGTCCACTATGTGTACACTGTTACAATCTTGTGGCATGGCTTCAAGAATTGCAGAAACGGCTGCAAAGTGAGCAACTTTCCCAATTGGGAGACCTTGATAGAGTGCCCTCAAAGCAGCCTCAAAGTTCTTGAAGGCCTCACCTTTGAGATAGTCTCCATGATTGGTCATGCTCTGAGACAAGTAGAACACAAGGCGCTCTAGAGACTCACCTAGTGGACTAGCTTTCTGGCTCATGCACCTCAAAATCACTTCTGCTAGTGATTTTTGTCCTTGCTCCAAGGCCTCTCCATGTGCCTCTAGCAAGTGTGGAAGACTCACTTGGTTTTCAATTTCCATGTTTTGGTGGGGTAAAGTCAATAGTGATGCTTGATTTGTGGACAACTCTGACCTCACAGAAGGGGTAGGACTCCAAGCATTTTCCACCTCACTTGAAAAATTCTGTGGGGGAAAGAAGCTCCCTTCACTCTCCCTTAGGTATCCATGACCTTCAATACTAACAATTTCAGTATCCAGAATGGAATCAAAATCATCCAATTCCATGAGTGATGGAAGTTGCCCGGTTTCTTCATTGATTGGGTATTGGGTGTGAACATGATCATTGGAAAAAAATAAAGGGTTGGAAGAAAAGGGTATGGAACAAATTTCAGAAGTGGAATAATCCTCTAGAGTGCTCAACAGTGTATTGAGTCCACAGTCACCAACATGGTCATCCACAGTGAAACCATAGGCTCCACAATCATCCACAGTGAAGCCATAGGATCCACAATCACCAACATGGTCATACACAGTGAAGCCATAGGACTCAACACCTGATTCAAAAGTTGAGTTCATGTCTTCAAAGAATGACCATGGTGACTGCATATCCTCTTGCTGCATCATCTTTTCTATTCAACTTTCTAAGAAGGGAATGTCTTGTTTTGGAGTAGGTAGGGTTTGATGAGTATGAATGTTTGACTATTTATAGAAACAAATATTAGAGAAAGGTTGTTTCCCCTCATTTTCAGCCAAATTTCCATGATTAAAATAACATGAATTCTATTTTAATGAGACATTCAAATAGTCTCTTAAATTATACATCAATATATTATTTCAAAGAAAACAGTATTATTGATTAGGAAAAGAAAATGACGAAAATTTTTGAAGCAGTTTTTGCAGAGTTTTATTCCTGCAAGGTTTCCATGAAAAGTGTATTTCCTGCTTTGGCAGCATCGATAGAAGGTTGAACTCAATGGGTACCACAATTACCGGTGTTATCACTATTCCATATTACAATTAAATAATTGATTAGTTAATTGTTCATGTCTTTTCAACCTAATTACGCATCACTTCATCACCAAATTCAACCTCAATGAGAAGGAAATTTCACTTCCTGTGATGAAACTTCATGTACACGCGTCATGTGGGAAAGATCCTTCATTAAGTCACACGTGTTATGCTAATTAATCATGCAAAGGTGCTTTTCAAACCAAGACAAACAAAATTAGAGTTTAATTACTGCATGCAAGCTTCTTCTTTTTTTGGAGAAATTGACCTTCTAATATTGGATACTATAAACAATCCTAATAATGATTCAGTATAATGTTAATTAATAAAAAAAGTAATACTGGGCTTTAAAAAACCAAACTAAATCATTGTTCTAATGAAAACCATTTACATGGCTGAAAAATAAAATATTACATTCAACCATCATTTTAAATATAATTTTAAATTTTGACGTGTGTATATGATATTTAGTTTTTGTTTGTCTTTCTTGTTTGTAAAATAATATTATTTAGTGAAAACAAATGTAAAAAATAATGTATACAAGTAATCAAATAATTTTGATTTTAGTTTTTCTTTATAATTGAATTTTTAACCATCTTTCTCGAGCTGAGGTTTTATTACCGTGGACATCTTTGTTTCTTTTCTAAATATGATTTGGGTATTAAAGAGATTCGACACTAATGGTCATAAACAATCATATAAAATAGTATGTCATCATCTTTAATCATAGACCTTATAAAATTGTGTTCTATTTTTTATAAGATTGAATATGTTTTTAATTCTTTAAGTTTAAGCAAAAATTAAAATTAATTTATTTTTTAAACTTTGAACTAATTTAGTTTCCTAACTTTATAATTATATGAATTTAGTCTTTTTAATCAAAGTTTGTTAAGTCTATTTGACGTTTCAATTACGTTTCATATGATAATATTTAAGTTATTTATTCTATTTGACATATTTTCATATCAATGTTACCTGAAAAACACATTTGAAACGTCAATTAAAAAGATCAAATTTATGCATTTCTAACAATAGTGGACTAAATTAGTTTAATTTTCGTTAAAAGTTAAGAGACAAAAAACACATTTAACTTTTTTTTATACATATCACTTAAGACAACACAATAAAAAAATATTAATGGTATTTTAATTTTTACCTTAAACACCTCACTCCAAACCATAATCATTCTAACAACAAATAAATGATCACTTACAACATAAAAACTATCATTTACATCAAAGAAAAATTATCTACAAAGGAAAAGAAGAAAACCATCCTCACCACATAGATAAATCATTATTTTCCATTTATCTGCCTTACAACCATGAATATAAGAAATAAATCATCAATTGTTGTGTTCTTCTTGGAGTCTCTTATTTACTTGTTATTTAGCTCTTGATCTAAGTGTAATTGTTATTCATTCTTAAATTTTTTTAGCGATCATGTTCTCACGAGCCTTTTCCAAGACATCATTGACTTAATATATTGGTTCAAACTTTTGAAGATATTGTTAGTTCAATTGAATATGATTTAATTAAGTTTTAAGTAGCCAATAAAATTAAATATTTTTAATTGAGTTATTATTATTAAAAAATTTCATTATATTAAGTACTCAAAATATTTTTTTATTTTTATCTTGATATTTTATCGTTTGATTTTATTGTCAACAAAATTACATAATTGTTTTCTTTTGTTTTGTCTCTAATTCTTTGATCAACTCACGTCTTCCCTTTTTAATCTTCTCAAACTCGCTGGTCAATTCATTTTAAGAAAAAAAAAATTGAGAGAATACTTAAACGAAAATAAAAAACATTTTGAACATTTAAGAGAACAATTTAAAAAAAAAAATACACAATTAAAAATACACATTTACAAATTAATTAAAATTAATTAAGCTTATAATTTGTAAATTATTATGCTTAAAATATATTTCAAAATATTTTTTAAAATGTATTACTTTTATAAGTAAATTATATTGATTTTTTATTAAATAAACTCAATTATATTTTTATTTAATTCTTTTAGTAGTTCAATAAAAAATAGGATTATTATAATCTAAAGATAAAATCTATCAAATCCATCCACTATTTCATTCCTATACTAATTAAAACCAAATAAAACAACCAACCTCAATGTTGCAAATATATGGTAAATTTGGTTTCTTGTTATCTCAAATGTTACACCTCTTTTTAGAAGAAAGCATTCCATGGTATCAAAGTACATTTCTTCTGGTTAATCAGAACCTGACAAAAACATACTTTTAGTTAAATCTCTGCAATATCTTAGTGTGTCATCACACAGGAAAAACATAAAATAGGACAAATATTATTATAACTTTTGATCTTAAGTGTGCTCCAGAATAACTTTTAGCAAAAGTAATTGATGATTCATGAAATCACTGAATATGGATTTTTGTGTAGTGCTCTCCACTAAATAGGATCTAATTTCTAACATTTTTTTAATGTCTTATTAATAAACCCTTTCAAAGTTTGAAACTCATAACAAATAAAACAATTTAAACTTCCAAATTATCCTTTCATACAACTTTAATATGCAATGAATTGGTCAGAATCAACACACTATTGTCCCTTTCTAATTTCCAACATTCAAGACAAATGTTCTGTCCAAATACTCTTTAATTCACGATTATAATATGTCAGTACGAGAAAAGTTGCGTTTACCAGCACTCTGTGATACTAAATTTTTCCTTCTATTCTATTTTATAACTATTATTACCAATAAACTTAATATATTGACGCTGTGCTTCACACTTTTATAATAAATTACTTTATAACCTTTTATGATACCAAATTACATGTGGATTTATAGAATATTTTCCAAATCATTATTTAGTGTTACTGTTAACGAAGATGGATGGTGAGATTAAAATCAAACAACGACATAATTTAAATCTAAAAATTAGAATAATCACATACAAAAATCCCTCATATATATATATATTATCAATTCCCTTGTATGTTTTCTTTTGTATATGGATGATTAGTCTTTTTGCATGTGAGATATCAGTTGAAAAGTTAAATCTTTACTGATATAGGAACATAATAACACTGGTCTTTTGTGTATCCAAGTCATAGGGGTGAGAAATTCATAGATGTTTCAAATTATTACTTGTTATAATTAGTGCAATGAGTTTCCAAAATTTCTTGACCATTCTCGTTAATAATATAGTTTTTATCTTTAGTTAGGTATTATGAAGTTAAGAAAATTAACTATTGACAATTGTGTTGCTATGTAATTAATGAGATACGATATATTCATGTGTTTGAAAAGTGATATCTTCTTATGAAATCTATATGTTTATTTTTGTGAGTTAATTAAATTGCACTTGATTATTTTATTTATTATTATATTATAATAATTTTAATGGTCATACTTACTACAAAAGTATATGTTATGCTAGAGGTTCTAAATGTGGATGTTAGGAAGATTTATATATATATAAGTTTATGAGAAATTATGTTTTTTATCATAATCAAAACATGATATCTACATATTCAAAAGAGAATCTCCCCCTATATTATTGTTCCATAAACATACATGTCATGGTGTCATTCTCCAATTATTATTAAATAATTATAAGTTTTAATAACTAAAGCATCATTAATGCGACAAAATACATGAACATTAACACTTGAAGATATTTGCATGGATTGAAGAAGAGTATACGTATTTCTTTAAAATATGCAGTTAATATACTTACAATTCTTTGGATAAAAACATAGGAAGGGTTAATAAAGATAAGGTTAACATATTTTAATTAAACGTACCGAACAATCTATAACTTGTTTCTAAATTTTGCGTTAATTTAAGCTAAAGAAGACATAATGTCCTTATATTTGTTTCCTTTCGCTTTCCTTCATGATCTTTTATTAAATTTTCTCAAACTCTTATCCAATCTTATCTAATCAAAGAAAATTTATATACTTTTTTATTATACTATACATCTATATTTATATATAATAAGGGGAATTCCTTTTTTTTCACATTTATTTTTCAATTTTACCTTTTAAATATTTTTTAAAATAAAATTAATTATTTTATTAATATTATTTAGGTGATCATTTGTTTAATTTATCATCTTTTTATTTGATTATTTTTTTAAACTTAATCATTATAAATACAATTTAATTATAATAAAATTATAAAATTATTTATATTTAATTTTATAATTATAATAATAACAATAATTATAATTTTATTATTTTTTATTATCATACAAAAAAAATACAATGTTTTTACTAGTTTATATACAAATTTTTGGATTATGCTTTTGGTTCTTATTTTTTTCAAAAATATTAAATTGATCTTCCAATTTTTTTAGTCTCAATTTGATCCGATTTTAAAAAAATGATACGATTTGATCATTTTTTTTTGTTATTGCTCCGCTTCAAAAAAATTAACAAAAATAATCAAATTGTATTAATTTTTAAAAATTGAGATAAAATTGAGAATAAAAAAACTAGAGAAAAAATTGGACAAAAAAATAGACCGAGGATAATTTAACCAAAATTATGATATTCCAAATTATTGGCCGAAAATATGTCAAAAAAAAAAATATATATATATATATATATATATATATATATATATATATATATATATATATATATATATATAACAATGTCTTGAATAATTGGACAAAAAATTTTGCTCATTTTATTTTTATTCAACCCAAATAAAATTGTTTTTAATAATAAAGAAAAATTAATAATAAAAAACTTTTATTGTATCATGTTTTTCTCATGAATACGTAATATCTTGCTATATTGAAAGATATTTTTATACGTAAAGACATCCCAAACTTATGGGTAATGTCAAAGTTTTGTTTAAATATGATGGATTTTGTTTGTCACTTCATACTCCTCATATATTGCTTTATAATAATTCAGAATTCTATCTACTTTTGACCAAGTTTTATCATGTAAGGCTATACGTTTCTAAAATAATTTAAAGGAAAATGTAATGAGTAAATTTTATTTTATATTTTATGATATATTTCAAATAGTTTTATTTCTACACACGGTTAACTACCACAATCAATAAAAAAGTATGATAAATACAATTTGGATAACTGTGTAATTTTTCTTACACTATTGGCTGTAAACTATATTTACCTTTTTAAAAAATTACATTCATTTTTTATATTTAAATACTGAAAATAATATTACAATAAAATAGATATTCAACATTGGTAACAAGTAAAAGTTGATGCTAATTCGTAGCACACATATTTTAAAATTATAAATGTTAATTCATTAGTGTTGATTCTTTAAAGTTGACTCTAAATAGTATAAAGTAAGTCAACAATAATTTATCATCAACTTTTACTTTGGTTTTGAATCAAAGTAGTTTAACATTAATCAAACCAATAATACTAAACGAAATATATTTTTAATGTTATTTTAATTTGAACAATATAACAGACATGAATGACAATTAATTAAAACAACGTACCCGTGGATACCCGTACCCGCTAAACTTTACCTTTTATATATATATATATATATATATATATATATATATATATATATATATATATAAAATAAAAAACAAAACAATAAAATAAGCACACGAATCGAATTAAATTGAATTGAAAGAGTTTCATGATGAAATGAGGGTTAAAACTTTTTTCATGCCAGTAAGTACTTTCTTTCAACTAATAAAATTCTTTTTAACATCTGGTATTTTTTACTTTTTGACGTCTTTTGAAATTCTGACGTTGCTGGTAACGTTAAGACGTTTTTTATTTTTGAACAGAGGTCAATTAACGTTTGTTGAATTTATAATGAATGTTAATTAACGTTAGTTTCACAAAAAAAGAATGTTAATTTGTTGGTTTATTTTTCTAATTTTTTTTATTTTCATTAAATACATGAAAAATTAATATATATATCTACACAGAATTTCAAAATTTTTTAAGTACTTTGAGTATTTCAAATAAAAATTTTCTAAGTAATTTGAGTATCTCAAATAAAACTATAAAAGAAAAAAAAGGATGAAAAATATTATAAAAATAAAAACACATAAACGAAGAACTTTTAAAAATTTTGAAAAATATTTCAAAATTATTATGTTAATATTTTAATAATTTTTTTTTAATTTATATTAGAGTATAGTAGGTACAAGTATCTACGGGTACAAATACTATGATACTCGTACCCGCCCCGTTAATATGCGAGTATTAAAAAAACATGTACCCGTTACCCGCAGGTATCCATTTACAATTTATATTTCCTTCCTGTTGCGGGTTTTATCCGTGGATACTCATAAGTACGAATTTTTTTGACATCCCTACTTAGGATCAAATAATTTGTTCCATGATATTGACTCCAATATGAAAAAAAAAATTGTTGGTTATGTAAGTGTAAAATTTCACTTTAAATTTATCATTAGGTGTTATTTTTTCTCTTTTTTTTTTTCAAAGTGTTTTAAAATTTAACACAATTCAAAAGTAATTCAATCCAATTCAATTTAATTCGATTTGATTCAATTCAGTTCGATCAAGTTTCATCCAGTTCGGTTCGATTCAATCTGATCCATTTTAATTCGATTCTCTAATGGTTCGGTTCAGATTTGTTGACGCTTCAAGGTTGCTAACGATTCAAGTTTAGTATAGTGTAGTTGAAAAACGGTACAAATTATTTATTAGTTCACAATTTATTTTTTCTTTAAAATAGAAATATAATTGTTGAATTGGCCTTACTAGGATAATAAAATAGATTAGTTAATACGACCTAATTCGTTGTAATCATACGGGTTTGAAATTTTGATTCATCTCATCATCAATAGATCATATTTAAATTGGTGTGGACTAATTTATTGGAAGAAAGATCTTTAAAAAACGTGTAATCAACATAAATAAGACATGACATTATGGTATAACTAAACAGTGTTATGCTTGTTCAATGAATAGTATTTTTTATAATTCGATGTATTTTTGTTTTCTTCGATAGTTGAATGAATATCATTCTCAAGCTTAGTTAAATTTGATTTCTTCTATATTAATTAATTCCAAGGTTTATAATTTAATTTTTAAATAAAATTTCAAATATATTTTAAAACAAATTAATTTTAACTTCACTGGCACAAATCCTTTATTTATTAAAAAAATCAAAAATAGATAATGTCAACTTAAGATTCACTAAATTAATTATCTTTGTTTAATTGACATTCATGATGACGAAATTAATTGTCATACACTAATCTTATTTTGTAACACCAACGTCGATAGGATCACAAATAAACTTGTTCTTATAAATATAGTTCGAATTTATCCTGATTTAAATTGATTGAAGTATGAATATGAAAATAAGTAATATTCAACTTTTAAAATTGAATATGGATGTATGTATATACATGCTTGTCCCTTCTTTATGCTCATCTCTATTTTAAATTATTAAATCACTCATAATTAGGTAACCCAAAAAAATTAAATTCAATATTCTCTTTGGTTATTAGTTAGTTTCCTAACCCTTCTTTTTGTTTGTTACATTTTTTTTATTCTATCTTTAACTATTTGACTTGTTCAAAATTTGTAAAATTCACTTTTCAAGGTACTTTTCTTTTGTTACAACCTTAATTACATTTTTTTTATGTAGTTTCATTCAAAATAATGTTTTGCATAACACAAATATCAATTCCACTAAGTTAAATAATATTCAAGACACTCCACCATTTGACTTGTTCAAAATTTACACAATTTACTTAAATATTTAATGTATTTATACTTTTATCATAATCTTAATTATACATTTATTCGTTATGTGATTTCATTTATAAAGTAACGCATCTTAGGAAACACAAATCTAAATTTCGTTAGGACACTCATTTGATTATCTACACTTCTTTTTAATATTTTTTTATTTTTTGTTTAATTTTTTCAAATGATTTGACTCTCAGTTTCAAGCGTTTAGTTAGGTAAATTCTTCCATTATTGAATAACATGAGAAACTTATATTTTTGTTCTCTTATTACCCTAGATTTTGTTGAAATTTAAATAACCTTTGTTTGGTAAAATATTTTCATTATCTCTTAATAGTTCAATATTCATCATATTTACTAAGACACTCTCATCACAACCTTTATTACATTCTTTTTCTTTACATTATTCTATTTAAATAATGTATTTTTATACTTATTTCACCTTTATTCCATTGTTATTTGATATTCTAATTAAATATATACATAATTATAATTGTGTTCTTGATATTAGACGTTAAGGAAAAAATTGTATATATTTTTTTACAATGAATCATTGATAATTAATATTTACTATTTTTTAAATATTTAATTAATATTTAAAATAATAAAGAAGTATACGAATGTAGATATAAGTATACTCATTATCAATGATAATAAAGATGAGATAAAATAAAGTTTCAGTCATTAAATATAAATACGAAAATAATAATAAATTTCTACTTCAAAATAAAAACAAATAAAAACTCTCGCTCCATCGCTGGGAGGTGATCAAACATTATAAATCATCTTAGTTAGGGATGTCAAAAAAATCCGTACCCGCGGATATCTTTGGATAAAATCCGCAACGGGTAGGAGATGGATATTAAAAATGAATACCCACTACCCGCCGGTATGGGTATTTTTGATACCCGCATGTTAACGGGGCGGGTACGGGTATCATAGTATTCGTACCCGTGGATACCCGTACCCGCTAAACTTTACCTTTTATATATATATATATATATATATATATATATATATATATATATATATATATATTAGTAAACAACATTATGAGTCTTTATCCAATAATGGTGGTCAGATTTTTACCCCACAAATGAGTAAATTACTTCCATATATTGTGGAGGTATTGATGTGTCTCTAAGACTGGTTATGGACCAACATGGAAGGTAATGAAATTAACACTTTTACTTAGATATTTTAATTAAGTGATTGTTAGAAATTTTTACTGAACTTCTTATGTTTT
>Ga0209589_1005624_pt1 | contig 21197 bp, 7 predicted proteins | sample CowpeawhiteBW_FD_187525 | JGI IMG/M metagenome (GOLD analysis project Ga0209589, IMG submission 187525) | Root nodule microbial communities of legume samples collected from California USA - Cow pea white BW (SPAdes) (version 2) | ecosystem: Host-associated > Plants > Roots > Nodule | place: USA... | reverse complement strand
TTTAGTCCTTTTAACCAAATTTTGTTAAGTTTATCTGACGTTTCAAGCACATTTCATGATAGTATTTAAGTTAACATTGAAGCAAAAATGTGTCAAACAGTGTAAATAATTTAAATACAATCATAAAATACGCTTAAAATGTCAGATAAACTTAACAAAATTTGGTTAAAATGACTAAATTCACGCATTTTGAAAGATGAAGAACTATATTGATCAAAAAATTTGATAAGAAACTAATTTCAAATTTCACTGAAACTTCAGGAATCAAAAACATATTTAACCCTTTATTCTAAAAGAAAATCCATGATAATTATTTATTTTGTTTCATGTGTATCGCACCAAACAAAACCTTATCATTAATTCTTCTCAAAATGTGGTACATTGTTTTAAGTGGAATTAAATGCGTAGCGTGAACCTCGAGCCCAAGAAGTTTCGCCGAAAGTTCCAGTGAAACCAAAAGTAGGACACACCTACACCTAACATAACTTCGCAACAAACAAAATTTATTTTTTATATATTTTATTGCTAAATCATTAAATATCTTTTATTAAATAATTTTCTTTCCCTATTTATTTTCTCTTTCTTTATCAGTGAGTCGAGTTCAACATCAAGAACAAGCAAAATAATTGCATGTAAGGAAAAAAAATATAAATTCTTATAGGAAATATAATACAAATATAATTTGAGATAAATTAATTTATACGTAAATAAAAATTGAAAAAATATATAAATTAGTTTATAGAATATAACTTTTGTTTATAATAAAATTATTTTGTTTTCTTCTATAACAGAGTTAACATGGAAATTCATGAAAAAGAGTTTGTCTTCTTTTTCTGTTAGTCAAAACCGACAACAGACGTATATTCCAACGCCAATCCTAAACCCAACATAACACACTTATCACTAATGTCGTTATCTTACCAGGTGTCGTCATCGGTGCCACGTGGCCATTTCCCATTTGATTCATGATACTTTACAATAATTAAAAAAATTATTTTAAATCTGAAAACGGTTCTTGAACGAAAAACGAGACTTGTAATAGTTTTTGTTTTTATTTAATGTTATTATAGTAATATAACGTGGGAAGAAGATTGGATATTAACAACGTTAGCAAATAAGACTAATGGTATAATAAATTTATGTGTTTTTTTCAGTAGTTATTTTAAAAGTCAATTATGTACCACTTCTAGATTTTAAAATAAACAAAGGTATCTAACTTCATATTCATTAATATTTTTGGTTAATTTATTTGATGATTTTAAGTTCACAAAATAAAAACTGATTTAAATGATCGTTTATCCTGTATAAGGACATAAATATTAGAAGAGTTGAACTATTTGAAATTTATTTATGTTTAAGTTCTTTCTTCACTGTTTGAATCTATGACTAATTTCTTTAAGATGGTTCTAACACATTGTTGAAAAAGTATTTAATTAAAACAACTTCAATGAAAATATATCTCTAATTTTTCAACTATTTTGTCTATTTTTTTAATATATACTTATTTTTAAGTATTTCATTTGCTTATATTTGTGTATAGTTTGAGTTTTGTTTTTTTTTTTCACAAAAAGAAGAGTAATAGATTTTCTTAATTTACATAAGACTTCTATAATGAACAAGTGTGAAAACGGAAATTACCAACTAACCAAATTTGGTGCAATGAATTTTTTTTTTTTATTGCTATAAAGTGTATTGTTTACATGGGAATGAGCCTTCAAAAAGTCAATCTTCAAGTTGTGAATCTATGAGCCATAAAATGGATTTTGTGTTTAGTTCAGTGTTTTATAGAAAACCTTCATAATGATTAATTGTGTACTTTAATAATGAATTACATACATTCAAATATAACTTAAAAGAGATTTATTTCATCATGTATGCAATATTCGTGTAAAACAAAAATATAATATATGTCCGTTGGACATGCTTAAAAGTAATGTAAGTAAAATATTTTTTTTAAGGTCTAAAAACACTAAATTTTTCAAATTTGTTTTAGTTATAATATTTTTTTATTAAATTAATTATAAAATTATGTTTAAGATAAAAAAAATCTCAAAAAAATATTTTGGTCCTATTTGTGTTTAAGAATAAAATTTAATTAAATTATTATTAGTGTCTATTGATTTTAATTAGTATTAAAAATGATTTTTAATGTGTTAAAATATTTTTTCAATAAATTATAATTTTTTTTAGGAAAAAGAGTGATTACTTATTTTTCTTATTTTATAATAGATTTTGATTTCATTTTCTTCTTTTATATATCTGTGACTTCAATTTTGATTCTATTTTTTTTCCTTTATCTTTATGTGACTTCAATTTCGATTTTATTTGTTTTCAATTTTGATTATATTTTCTTCTTTTATCTTTATGTGACTTCAATCTTAATTATATTATTTTCTTTTATCTCTTTCTTTCTTACTTCTGATCTACTTATTCGACTCCTTGTCTCACCTTACTTTATTCTATTTTAGAATTTTTCTTTTAATGATTTTAACAGATTCCATTCCTTGAATGTCATACTGCTCATGTGTATCAATCATTTTACTCTCATTTCTGATTAGTATGTTTTTCTTTCTATTTGTATTGATGTCATTTTTTTTTTCTATTTACTGAATTTGTATTAGGATAAAAAAATGTATTTCTTTTGTCTTATTTTGTTTAGGAATTACGGCTTATTCTTCTTAGTTCTAACAAAAAAGAACAATAACCTTTTAAATTATTTTTTATTAATGATTAATCTCAAAATAAACTTTGTAGATTTATGAACAATATTTACACTTGAAAAGGAGAAAGAGACTTGAAACTTCAAGATACTACAAGTATACAATCAAGTTTACTTTCTTGACAACCAGAACCATATTTTATTATTTTAACTCATTATTTTTAGTAGTATTTTGTATATTTTTTAGTAGTGTTTTATATACATTCTCTCGTAGATGCTTAATCAGTGGGTATAATTAGATGATGTGATGAAATCATGTTAATTCTCGCTTAGTGGTTTAATTATAAGTTCACAAGAGTTTTTGGACAGTGTATGTACTTTTGGTGATCTGTGATAGGTGGATTTACATTCAAACCAGATAATCAATACGTTTTTATCAAATCTACAAATTACGTATTAATTTTGTGTTGAAATTGTGAATCTGCCACCCCCCCCCCTTTTGTGTTGAATGATAATCTGGAAAGCTTTGAATGATAGATTTGGTCATTGGGAGACGACCTTGATTTAACTACTAGGTATTATATTTAATTGTTCTATTTGGTTATGTACGATCTCGATCAATCCCTTAACATTCTTGAATCATATGCTTATTCTTATCCAACTAAAACCTATATAAATTTTATGACAAAATCACAAGTTGCAAATAATGCATTTTGCGTTGGATATTTTTTTCTTCTATGAGTGCGAGGGACATCTAATCTTGACACATTGACTTCATCTATTGTCCTAAATAATCCTAAAGAGTAAAAAGATGACAATAATATTTATAACTTCACAAAAAAAAAGTATATATATATATATGTATGATAATTACCATAATATTACCATAAAGTGCAAGTAGTGTTATTAATATCGGATAACGAAAAATAGCAATGGCCTCCAAAAACCTTTATAAAATTATAACGGAACCATAACGGGTTATGGCAGAAATATTGCAGTAAACAAAATATAATACCACCACATATAATTTTAATGAAAAAGTAATGATATGATGTCTCTTTTCAATTTTTAGAATCTTGAGTTGATCCTAAAATCCTTTTGAATGGCATTGGTCACTTGTGAGTTGATACAGCTAAAACAACTATTCAAAGAATTTCAATTTGAAGAAAATTTCCAAATGCATGTGAATTGTAATTTCATAGCAAACTGGAATCTAGATATATCACTGTTAGATTTGTCAAATTTGATGACAATGTTTCCAATTCGGGTCACTTCTATGAGATATTCTAGAAGTATCATGATCATTGGCTATTATTATTGTTGAAAAATAGGTATATTTTCTTCAAAATAATTATATTCAAAGTAGTGAAATAGAAAAAAAAAAAAAAGACTTGGCGACGGCCAACGGTGGCTGATGGCGGCGGTGAAGGCCGAAGGTGGTAGCCAGCGGTGAGGACTGGCAGCGGCAGTAGAGAGTGGTAGTGATTGCACTTGCAGTACCCTGATGAAGGAAGGAGTGCTCTTTTATTTTTAAAGAAAAGGAAAGAAAACTTTATGAGGGAAAAAAAACTTTACTGATATGGCTGCACTAACTTAAATAACTTAAGTAAATTAAGTAAAAGAAGAAGACTAGGTAAAAGAATGAGAGTGGTTCGTAGGTTTGTTTAAATAAAAAATTTAGTGGGCCAGGCCCAATTTGCTAAAGACTAAAACACATAGATTAAATTAGGGTTTCAGATCATCTTCTCTTTCTCACCGTCGCCGTTGCAGACCACTGTCATTTTGTTTGCACATTTCTTCTCTCCTGTTCAAGATCTTGATTTTTGTTTTTCCGTCCGATTTTTTTTCATTACAATCGCTACGTTATCGTCATCCGCTATGCCAAAAGCGACTGCCATGGAAAACCCGATTTGCTGCCGCCTTATTATGGTGGTAGGCTGGGAAATCGATACTGATTTCTGCCATGGCCGAAATTCAATAACAGTGAGTGCAAATAAAGTATACTCTTGTTGAAAATATAAGATTGCACATAGATTATTGTGGATTGAACTAATTTTTTTTTTCAAATTTAATTATTGTATTCAATACATTATTAGTGTCTAATAATCGTTTCTACCCATTGATGAAAAAAAAAATGAAAGAATTTGACTCTTTACATTATGTTTAATTATGTACAGAATTTGTAAACTTAATTCCTGTTTATATAAGCTAATAAATACATGCAGTCTCATGTGAATAATGTTACAACATTGCTCGAGGTATGACATTATTTACTTTAAAAAAACCATATAATGCAATCAATTAATTATACATTACATAATTTAAATTATGTATTGAAATTTTAAACATAATTGATTATAGTCATTATAGTCATTGACATTATGGATTATGGATTGTGACTTGAATATAATATCTTGCTACACCTTTCAACAATGCAATAATTTAAGAACATTTCAGACATACACATATCAAACAATAATACAAGAACACCTTCTCGATCAAACTAAACCACTTCAAATATTGTTGAAAAAAGAAGCAAGATTCTTGGAGCAAGAAAGGAACTCATGAACCTAGCAGCACGAAAATGAAACAAGCTGAAAGAAAAACAGTAGTTCTCGGTCGACATTGAAATAGAAATATAAAAAATAAAGGTAAAATCATAAAACCAAAAGGTCTAACTTCAAACAAATCAAATTCAATGTCACGTCCCTTCAAATAAACAAGGGTCGTCCTCTCTTTTCTTTATGTTCACACTGTTCATACCAAAACAATTAGACTTGGCGAGAGCTTCATTTAGGAAAAAATAAATCACGTTGAACATGGTTTTTTCCCCTACTATTTAACTCAAAAAAGTATTGCATTTTGTAGTGGTTTCCTTTCCACAAGTTATAATACCAATATCACCAACAGTTCTAGTTTTTGGTTTAATGAATTAGGAAAATCCATGAAAGAAAAAATCGTGACTAACACTACTAAAAGCACTTAATATTTTAAAAAAATGTTTTAGAAGAAATTTACGTTTTAAAAGTTCAACGTAACAGTCAGAATAGTTTATACTTTAATTACAGTTTATACTTTAATTAAGTTGTAGATTTAGCTTAACCCTTGTTTCTCACTAGCATCTAAGTATAAATTATATAGTATAATTAAAATATGTAATTCTAATCTCACTATCTTTCATAATCAAATTTGATAATCTTACGAAAGAAACAGACATTATTCCATTCCACACTAATTAGGGTATATGTTGCAAGCATCCAATCAATGTGCCATATATTATTCCACAAGTTTATGAGTTTAAGCCACGTATAATATTGATATTCCACATTAAACTCTTCCGAGTGGATCGCACTTTTGCCTTTAAAAAAAATTATTAATTATACACCCAAATAATAAAAATAATAAAACAACAAACAAGAATAAAGGATTTAAAAAAAAAAAATTGAAGAAGTTGCCTTCGTTCTTATATATATTTTCATTTTTTTTTAATAACATGATATGATCATCATCATCTGACATGTCCATCATCACAATCACAACCATCACCGATGCAGTTCCATCATACGAGAAAAGTCCTCGAAGCACACGAATCCATCCCCGTTCCTGTCCACACCCTCTATCATGCGCCGGCACTCCTCTAACGTGCACCGCTCGTCGCCGATCGCTCTGAACACCCGAAGCAACTCCTCCGCCGAGATCCTCCCGTCGCGATCTGTGTCGAACACCGCGAAGGCCTCCTTAAGTTCCTCCGGATCCGACCCGGACTCTGGACCCGACCCGATGTGGTTCATGAGGGCCTCCACTGTGATGCAGCCTCCGGCGCCGCCGTCGACTTCGCTGAGCATGAGCGCGACGTCGGACGCGCCTAGGCGCGTGAGGATTGCCTCGAGGTCCTGGCGCGAAACGACGCCGTCGTTGTCTCGGTCGATTAGGCGGAAGGCCTGGGCGAGGTCCCACCGAACGTCGACAGTGACGTCGGACCAGTCGCCGGAGACGCCGGGGAGGACGCTGGTGGGAGTGAGAGAGCCGGCGGCGCTGGGTGCGGCGGGCTTGTGGGTGGAGTCATCGGAGGAGGAGGATCCGAAAGAGGGTGGGTCGGATCGGGATAAAGATCGGTCCTTTTTGGAGCGAAAGAGGTGTTTGGGACTGAGTTTGAGGTTTTTGGGGTTGATGCTAATGAGCTTCATTATTGGTGGTTGAAGAGAATGGAGAAGAAGAAGAAGAAGTGAAGAAGAGAATGAAGAATGTGAAAGATGAAGAGGAAGAGAAAAGTAAAGGATGGGGGTTGAGGGGAAAGAGTGGGGAAGGTGGTGGGATTAAATGGAGGCGCCATGAGAGGGCCATTCCTCACTCTTGGTAGCTTCCACGAAGTTTCCTTCAAATCATGCTGTCATTTTAAAACAACATGCCTATTTATATTTCTTTCTTTCCTTTACTAAATCTTTTAATCATAATATCTTACTTTATTATGCTACATACATATTAAGTAAACCACTCCCGCAACACCTTTTTTTCACCCAATCTTCGTAAATATGTTCGATGAAAATTATTCATTAAAATATAAAATAAAATGCTTACTAACATTGGTAAATACTAAAAAAAAAGAATATTTGTATAAATTTATAAGATATATAATAAGATAATATTATTGTAATGGAAAAAAAACTATTTAATAAATATTATATATACACATATATATTAATTAGTGTGTTAAATTCAAATGAATTAAGTTCATGTATGAATATTAAATATAATAAATCATAAAAATCCAAAAACATTTAAATTTATTTTTTTTAGTTTTTCTCTTTCTTCTGGAATATATTTCTTCACTTAATTACCAAATAGAAATTTATCTATTATCTTAGTTGACCCGATTTTTTTTTATAATAATACTTTATTCATAATATTGTAATTAGGTATCCTACCTATATCATGTTTCGGGACCAAGTTGTTTATCTGAAATTAAGTAGGTCTTGGAATTATAGTTGGTCTTTTTTTATTGGCAAAAAATATATAAGCGATAGGGTAACTTGAGGTACCCCTTATACAAGAATTTACATATTTTAAAGAGTTTTATATTACAATAATCAAAATCTACATATCATTTTTGTGCTAACAAATAATTTTAATCAGAAACAACACTTTTTTTATTTCAAAACTACTTTCGATCTGAATATGTGTTTGGGCTTTGTCCCTTCAAGACATCTCCGAACATATTTTTAATATAACTTCATTATATATATATATATATATATATATATATATATATATATATATATATATATATATATATATATATTAAAAAAATTAAGGTTTAATTACCCGTATGGTACCCAGTTTGGGGCTAGTGTGTCAAATAAGTATCCGATTTTAAAAAAGTGTCAATTGCATCTCAACTTTTGAAAATTGCTTCAATTAGGTCCCTTTCGGACAGAGTTGACTAACATCGTTAGTCAACGTGCCACATGTTAATATGTGATTTTTTTTATTTTTTTTATTTTTAATTTTTTAAAAAAAATTAAAAATGCCACGTGTCAAGTCCATGTGTGTGACACGTGGCATTGTCAGTGTCACATGGCATTGCAATGCCACGTGTCATTATCACTATCAGATGTCATTGTGTTGATTTCGATTTAGTCTTCATTTATGTTTGTTCGTTTCAATTTAGTACCTACTTATGTGTATTTGATTCAATTTTGACCTAATATATTTTAATAATTAAAATATTCTTTTATAAAATTAAAAGTAATTAAGTATAAAAGTTTTACAAAAATTAAGTATTTGATATTTATATTAAAATTTAGTGGTAAGAGTAATTTTATTAAGTCATTTTTAATAAAAAAAATTAGTATAACATTCATACCAATAAAGTAATATGTTAAAAAGTCGTTTTTAATAAAATATATTAGTATAACATTTATACAAATAATAAATTTGGTATGAAATTGAGAGAAACATTATAAATATTAGTACTTAATTTTGTAAAAAATTTATACTTAATTATTTTTAATCTTATAAAAAATGGATTACAAAAATATTTTAATTATTAAAAAAAAACTAGGACAAAATTGAATCAGATACACATACTTAGGTACTAAATTGAAACAAAAAGACATATATGGAGACTAAATCGAAATCAACAAAATGACATCTGACAGTGACACTGACACGTGGCATTACAATGCCACGTGTCACACACAGGGACTTGACATATGACTTTAAAAAAAAAATTAAAAATTTAAAAAAAGTGGCACGTTGACTAACGGCGTTAATCAATCTGTTTGAAAGGAACCTAATTGAAGTAATTTTCAAAAGTTGGAATGCAATTGACACTTTTTTAAAATCGGGTACCTATTTGACACACTAGCCCCAAATTGGGTACTATACGAGTAATTATACCAAAAATTAAATACTAATAATGATAATTAAAACATTTCAAAGGTTTTAATAATTACGTATACATGAAAAGGGACAACACTTACATTTGTTTAGGTTTTACAAGAAACCCTTATATAAAACAAGTGTTTGACAAAATGCCACAGTGACCTAAAAGTGTGATTTGTGCATAATTAATGCTCGGAACATATTTAGATACCTAAAATTACTTATGTTATGCATGCAGAATTGTCTAACAATCTAAAATTCATAAAATCACCCTTGAAAACCAAGTTTGGTACATTTGACAGCAAACTGGTTTATTAGCATTTCAACAAATGCATAATAATGTGTTTCTGTTATGCGTATTCAATTCATATGTAATGCAATGAGTGGAAACATGATTTGAACTTGCAGGTTGATCTATAACAATGCTAATTGAACTTTAAAACAAGGAATTTACAAAAAGAACCACTACATAATTAAATTTCTAAAATTCAGAAAACTACTAATTAAAAATAAAATGACTCAACTAGTAAGAATTAAAAATTGGAAACTAATCCCAGAATTGAATTCAGAGACATGAATCTAATGTAGAAACAATCATAAAATAATCAAAACTCAAGTTAAAAATCAAAGATAAAAAATCAATATACAAACCAACGTCAAAAAGTTGGTGCGAAACTAACGAACTTAAATGTGAAAGCTGTAAAATAAAACAATAGAATTGAAATTTAAATGTTAACAAGTTTCAAATAATTAAATTACATTGTTGAAAGTAAAAACAACTTAGAAAGTAAGTGTTGAAATTGAAATCAAATGTAGAATTATAAATTGTAAAGAAAAGCATTAAAGAAAGAATATAAAATTGTCTCCAGAAAACACTCTCCAATAATGTTCATATGGTTCTATTTTTGATCACCAAGGATCATTTATGATTCCTTGGTAGGTGGTCAGTTTGTACTCACTAAACCTTAACATGAATCCATAACTGAAGTTAGTAAGTTACAAAGTAGAAATCAAATGCACATCACTAGAAAAATGAATTCTCATGAGAGGAGAAAGTACTGTAAAAGACATCAAATCTAAATGTGCAAGAAAGTAAAGACAAAATTGTAAATGCAAAAAAAAAAAAATTGAATTGGTAAAATTTGCAATTACGCTAAATTCTAAAGAACTTAATTGTCCAACTCACTTTATAGTCAATACAACCTTGCACTCTAGTAAAATTATTATAAAAAAGCAAGAAAATTTGAAGAACAAGTTACCTAGCTCACTTTGTAGTCAAGACCACCTTGAATTTCATAGAAACTAACCCGAGAAAGCTAAAATTATGTAGAATGAAAGTTTAAAATTTTAAAATCTTTATAATTTTCTAACTTAAGCTCTTTATAGTCTAACCTAAGAAGGAAACCTATTAACTAGAAAAAGTGTGTACAACTCCCAACTACAAATCAGATTAATGTTCAAATTGTTCTAGCTAAACTGGTTCACAACTTCTCCAAGTGGCGGGTAATCCAGGCTAACTCATTCCCTTTACAGATTGGTGCAGGTTAGTGTAAGCTTGAGAATATGTCCAATGAAGTTTTTAATAGCTTGTAGTAGGTTGCAACTTCAAGTCTAGCCAAGTCCAAGTTACGTTGAGAACTTCAAGCTTCCCTTACAAGCTTTTTTCAAGTCCTATGAAAGTTCAAATTCATGTTAATTCAAGTCAAGTTCATTTCACATATTGGTCATGTTGAGGTGTAGCCAAATCCAACTTGCTTTACAAGCTTCTTCATTTATCTCAGGCAGATACAGGTCACGTTGAGATGCAAGTGAAAGTTTCTTCCAACTGCTTTGTAATTGGACTGGTTCCTAATTGTATGAACTTTCACAACACTAAAATTCACAAGTTGGACCCATTCCTCAAGTGAAATTGTACAAGCAATAACAAGACCTAAAATTCATAAGTTAGACATTTAGAATTCACATTAAAAGTTAAATTTAAAACTGACTTAGGCTAGTTACAATGACTATTATAAAGTTAGAATTGTAAAGTTTGAGTTTATGATGCCATTAGTGTCCAGGTACCGTTGCATTGTAGTTGATTAACTCTCCAAACACATCCAACATCACATCCTCCTCCATCTCCATTGTTGCTCAGCTTTCACATTCAAAAGTTCTTACTATTCCTTTTTTTTCTTTATTTTTAATGGTTTTATGCTTCGATTCTCTAGAACCGGAGCCTAAGATTGAAGTTTATGCATTGATTGATAATAGAGGTAAAAAATCACACCTTTTTTACTTCGTCCATATATACCTTAATTGTAGAATCGATATATAATAGTAAAAACAATAGTTGTAAAAACTCTTTTCTACATTAGTACTGTACCCAAGAAAAGTGCTATTAACAATAAAAACACCACAAAATAGGGATATTAATTTCACGAGAAAAAACATTTTCAACAAACAATATTCTTTTGAACATTATTTTTAAATAATAAACTAATGCTATCTTAATTTTAAAATTCTGATAACTAGAATAATTTTTCTATATATCAAATAGATTTTATTACATGAGTTATTAAAATGTAAATTCAATTTTAATTAAAAAAATTATGGCTAAATGTTATGATGCAGAAAAATAAGTAGCATACAAGAGTGAGTGAAAATGAAATGAAATGGAATGGTAGATGTGTGTGGGTGGTGTTGGTACTTTTATTGGGTTTGTTCTACCTTGGGGTGATCAAAAGTTAGGAGAATTTAGGGAAAGTTGCTTTCTTATTGTAAAAGGGTCACTTTCTTCCCATGAATCTTCTACTTTCCAAACGTGTTTTTCTTTGACACTAAACTTGATTAGGGAGAAAGTACTTTATATAACGGAACGAATGTATTTTCATTTTATTGAGAAAAAGGAAAACAAACGTTTCTTTCTTTGTGAAAATTTTCTTCTTATCTCTTATACAATGTTATCATTATTTATTTTCTTTTTACTCAAATTATAATAACATAATGCAGATATTAGAATAAAACAAAATCTTGTACTTGATAACATCTACATATTATCATATTATAATTTATTACTAATTAAAATATCTTAAATATATACAAAATTCATTTTATATTAGAATTTTAAAATATTATATATATACATATATATATATATAATATTATTCTAGATAATTTTGTAGAATTATCACATATGTATTTACATTTTTTATGTAGTTATTACCGCGTGATAATCACTTATTATGAGATTTATTTTATGAGGTTTTAATTTAGTTTCTCTAAATTTTACCGTTTCATATAACTTTTTAAGATAATTTTGCAATGTTTACTTTTATTTAGATTATATATATATATATATATATATATATATATATATATATATATATATATATATATATATATATATATATTCAAAATATATATAAAAAAAGTTAAAAAACTTAAGATTTTAAAGAAACAATAGTTTTGAAAAAGTAAACAAAATATTTAATTTTTATTTGTGATCTCTAAATTTAACTTAAGAACACCATTATCACTTTTCATAGAATAAGATAAAGTTTTTTATGAGTATTTCTATTTTTAAGATTCGATTAATTAATTAATAAATAAAAGTCATTAAAGTTCAAAATAAAATATATTATAAATCAAAGTACAAATATAATATTTTTATTATTGTTAAAAAATACTTTTAATGTCTTAATAAATATCTAAAGACACTACTTAACGCTCTTTTTTTTTATTTAACTTTTTTCCTGTGTGAGCTTTTTACTTTTTACTTTCTCTTTTTCTTTCTTCGAAAACTTTTTTTTTCATAATTTTATGATGTTAATTTGTTATAAATTATAAATTAATGCCTAGATGTTTACATGTAGTAGTAATTAGATAGAAATAAATTGTAAAGTATATGTTGGTTCAATGAACATAAGTATATTTTTTACCAGATTACTTATAAGTAAAATCTACTTTCCATCTTATTTTTATGAATTATAATAAGAACATTTAAATAACTTTGTCATTTAATAATCAAATATTCTATTGATTATAATTTTAATTTTGCTCACGGTACTAATATTTTGGTATATTTTGGTGGGATGAGTATAACATTTATATATACTAGCGTACAATCAGGGTTATCACCTCTGTGTGTACGCATCTTTTAATTATGAACGATTGTTAATATGTTAGTAGGTGATAATAGTGTAATGTTATTAAGTTAATATATAAAATAAATTTATATTTAAATAAAGTGAAATGAATAGAGAAATTAATTGTTAATGAATAAAAAAAAGATAAACAATTTTATAGAAAATGGGTAAAAATAACCGTTAATTTTAAAAAATTTAATAAATAATTATATTGTAAATGGTAGAATTGACATTATGAAAGGTGGACACAAAAGAAAGAATCTCTTTATATATATAATATTATATATATATATATATATATATATATTATATATATATATAATATGTTTGTAAGATGAGATTTGCACTCCACTTATATATTACGAAATTATTTGGAAGAGAATATCTAAAAAATTTCACTAGGATATGTTTTTTTTGTTTAATAGTAACTCTGATATCATGTTAAAAATAAAGTCTAAGTTTAACGCAATCTCATAATACCGCCTTGTAAAAAGAGATTTTCACCCAACTTATTATGAAATTAACTTATCTTTAATCCATGTAAAATATATCATTTTACTAGACACTATAAAATTTGTCATAAATGACTAATTTTACGTTGGACATAAAGATGTCCGTAAAATAGACATCACAGTTTTTTAAGTTTACTTTCTTATTTATAATACGTAGATTAGGTAATATAAATCCTTATTTTGTGTGTGATTATTTCAATTTTTCATTAAAGATTATGAAAGATATTATATGGTATATAATAAATAATATAGAAAGTCTTTTTCTACATTGATTATAATTATTACTTATGTATAATATGATTTACGTTTACATTGCTTATATTTGAAACTGATTACAAAAATTACATTTCTTATCATAATCAATACAGTAAATTTTGAATATTACTTAAAAATGCATCATATTAAACAACTACGAGAACTAGGTAAATTCAAGAAGTAAGAATTTTATATTTTTCATGCCATTATTAAATTTCTCTTCGGCTCCTCGAGATGGTCCAACACTGTTGTGTTTTTAAAAATTTTCTTTTTCTCCTTTCGGCAATTTCAAACAATTAATTAAATTGGATCATATTTGATATATGCACATGAAAGATAGAATAAAGTAATTGGAAAATAAAAGATTAGTTTGGCTTCTTCATCATTTTTAATCATTGGGAGGCATATTCTAAGCACTAAATTAGGAGATAAGCAAAACAGAGAGAGAATATGTTGGTTAGATATCAAGTTGATAACATATTTTTAGCATTGAACTTTGTGCACCGAACATACGATTTTTAAAATATTTTCTTAATCGAATAAAAATATGTTTAGTTTACTCTATGACTTTGAATTCCCCTATTTACTATATTATTTTGACCGATAATAAATGATTAAAACATATTATATGTTTGTGAAAAGAAAAACAGTTTACACGCATATAAATTATGTCTATAACACATATAATATACAGAAAGATTGCGTACACATAATTCAATTGATTTTCCTTTTAACCTTTTTGTTTTAAGGTTAGTGAGATACATAAAAAATACTTTTAGGTGTATGTTTCAAAGGCTATATGCATGTGATTGGGTTTGGTAGTCGTGATTTTTGGTTAAGTTTTTTTACAAAGAAAAGTCACTTGAATTTAAGAAGTCAGACTTAATTTTTAGAGTTGGTTTTATTTTAATATAAAAGTTAATATAAACTAAATAATATTTAGTTACTTAACTTGATTTAGTCTCTATAAATTTTATTATTACAAAATTATTGAATATTTTATACTTTCTCTAATAAAGGACTTGTTGTTAATTTATAATTGTTAACATATTCATATTTTAAACTTGTTATTATACTCGTAGATAATTTTATAGTTAAACTTATATAAGAATTTAAAATTTTTTAATAAATACAAATATATATTAGTTAATTAATCAATTCAAATCTAACATAATATTTTTTAGTTTTTTATTTTTAACACAAAAACCGAAATCAAATCGAAAAGGTTAACAAAAATAGTACAAATCTTATTATAATAAGTATTCCCTTTACATCATATATTATTATTGAGAATCTAAGGTGTGAGTTTAAGTTTCACATTGAGTAAAAATAAAAAAGTTGATCTTGTATTCCTTATGTGTGGATTTGACTCATTGATGTAGTACCTCTCCAATGATCTTTTCTCGAAAGATCTACCATATATTATATTGAATATATACATTTTAGTAGTTACAAGAATTTCTTATTAGTTAAATTATAAGAATAAATGAATCCATATGAACCAAAAGTTTAAAGCATAAGAGTGATTGTTTAGTAAATAACTTACTTGCTATCAAGGTAGTAAATATTCGTAAAAGGAATAATATATATGCTAATAATTTAAGATATGATCTTTTATACGCAATAGTCTCTAGAAGCATATGTATTAAGAAAATATTTTTAAAATAACTTTATGGAAAAAATAAATGCAAGAAAAGATTTCACACAAGCTCACCTAATGCTCGATACACAAAGACATAAACAAACTCACACTGATCTCATTAAAGATGCTTTGAAAATGATCTCATTTGATGCAAATAGTACTAATACAATACATATTCTCAAGTATTTTATGCAAAAAGCTACATATAAAATACTTTATTATCAACAATAGAATACTAGATCATCTAGTTAGACATCTAAGTCAAGAGTTACCGAATATTTGTAAATCATTTATTCTCTTTAGAGAAATGTTTTATCTATTTCATTCAAACTCCTTTTATTTATAAGCACCAAGTTATAATAACTAAAATATTAATAACTACAATATAATTGAGTGTTATTTATTCTAATTTTAATAAAAAATTTATTAAATTTAAAAAAGTTCTAAAAATAAGTTATGTACGTTCCATTGGTGCATTTGTTGTTAAAAAGTCCGAGTAATTAAATTCAATTTCAGGTTTCGAATTTAAATATTGTGTATAAAAAATAATTTAGAATGGAGACCCTAAAAAGGATTAGTAAAATTTCTTTAACTTCTTGTTAATTTGGAACAAATTCTCCCAATTTTCATAAAGATATACATTTTGTTTCAAACATAAACCAAACGAATGTAAAACAAAACACAACAAGATCCTTAATTAGTACGGATAAATTCTGCTTATATTTTTTTAAAGTTATTAAAACAATTAATTTGGCTTTCATTTTAGAAGACTATATATACTTCTATCATCATCATCACTTGTATAGATCACAAAAATGTTTCAAATTAAAGAGAAATCTCAAATATAAATCTTAAATGAACAAAACTATTTTCCACAAAAATTATAAAAAAAATTAGATGTATTATGTTTTAATATCAACGAATCTCTTAAAAGAAGTAATTAAACATAAAGAGTATTCGTAGAAGTATTTTTGAATTTGGATCTTCTACTGAATTTTGTTGTGCTATTTCTTGATTGTGTCTCATTAATACATTGATTACTACTAATTTTGACATTTTATAATATATTAAAAGGATATTTAAAATACTAACTCAATGTATTTTTAATACTAAGTAGAAGATAACACCAAAAAAATTAGTAAAGAATATAGACTCAGTAATTTTCTATATAATATCACCCCTCATTATAAATTGGAAAATGATATTTTAACCCACTTTTTTTGACCCACTTTTAACCCATTGCTTTAATCACCATTAGATCAACTTTTTTTATTTTTTTTAGTGATGTGATGTAATGATCTAATGGTGATTGAAGTGGTGGGTTAAAAGTGGGTTAAAGTATCATTGTCCTTATAAATTTTAGAACTTGAAACCTAAAACGGCCCTATATTTTATAATTTAGAAATTCAACCTAATTGAGGAGACCGTTGTTTGCATAGAATGGTACGATTCCCTTTATCAAAGAAGGAGTGTTTTGTGGTGCCCATTAATTGTACCGTTGTAGGAAATAATTGCTTCTATGCTGTACCAAAAGTAATAGGTCATAGTAGAGATCATTCATAAACTATAAGCTAACATTGATTGAATTTGGACAATACTTAACATTGATTGAGTAATAAAATTATCTCAGTATAATGTTGTAATTTATTTTCTTTTTTCATATAAAGAGACTTTTGCTTATGCTTCACACAAATTGAGGCGAATTGTTGATGCATTCAATACTGTGTATAATATCCGAGCTTTATTATATTAGTATGAAAAGCAGTTATGTTTGTGTCTTAAGTAACTAAAATAAATGCAAGTTGATAGGAAAGAAAGAACAGTGATAGGGAAGCAGAGAGAAAGAATGAGTGAAAAGAGTGGATGAGATGAAGTCAAATATATCTCCTAGACTACGGTGTTTGTGTGCATGAATTGAAAGGTGAATCATGATTATTATACACAAGTGGTGTGGTCCAGTTTTCCAATATATATATAAGATTAAGGGAAGCATGGTCAGCCACCACTGAAAGTGAAAACAGCAACATTTTGTTTGCTTTCAATGTTGCGTGCGTGTGCAATCAGCGTGCCACTGCCGATCCTTATGGACATGTCACAACCACAAGAAAACAGACTCTCCAACCTTCTTCTCACTCAAGCTCACATGCACTTTTCTTTCCTTTTTCACTTCATTTATCACAAATTAATATCAAAACAATACTCACAATACAAAACACTTTAATATAAACCGACTAATGTATCATTTAATAAAATATTAAATTTGTAAAATCAAACAAATATAAAGCTTAACATTAAAAAAAATTAAAGTGAAGTCTTATCGGACGACTTCACTTTTAAAATGAATAGAAATCGACTTTTTACGGTATGATTTCGCTTTTTGAAAGAAAGAAAAAGAAATTAACATGGTAGAAGACTATTTCACTTGTAATGTCATCTTCCATCGTGACAACTTAACCCTATTTTACAAAAGAAAAAATAAAATTCAATAGACCCATCTTTACAAATTTGAGTTTAAATGGATCCTGAAAATCAAGATAAGGTTAATGTGAGATTGAAGCTCTGTTAAGTCTATAATGATAGAGAAGATTGAAATTTAAGTACGAATCTCAATCCTACAAATAAAAATAAAAAAATAAAATATTATATGAAAATGAAGACTAATAAATTTATTATTTTATATAATATTAAGTTCAAAACTAATTAGTGTTGTAAGAAGGTCTCGTTCCTCTATAAAAAGAACAGAACTTTTAATGAGAAAAGTGTAACAACATTAATATAAGAAATTACACTTTTAATATTAAAACTTTGATTTCATTAATTTTAATTAAATTTACATATTTAAACTTTATTAATTATCTTATGTATTTATTTAAGGAAAAACTACATGATATTTGGAACAATTAACATTATATAAAGTAGAGCTATATAAAATAGAGCAGAGAGAGTGGTTTGAAATAAATGGAAGAGTATTTCATGTTTTCTTCATTTAAAAATATCTAATATTTCAGGATAACTTATGTAACGGGATATTGAAAATTTTATTTTAATTTTCCCCCGATAAATTAGTTTTATCCATTGTCTGGTCACCGTGATTAGTCATTCAAAGTTATAATAATTAATCATTCAAGAGTTACAATAATGTATCTATAAAACTAAAATTATGTATGTTCTATAAAAGTTATTTTACTGAAGTAATGTTCCCACAAAATTATGTAGTGAATTTGGAATTTAGATTCTCTGTTAAAATTTTTTGTGTTGTTCCTCTATTGTATCTTTATAATATATAGATTACCACTAATTTTAATATTTTAAAATAAATTAAAAAGATATTTAAAATATCAACACAATATATTTTTAATGTTCAGCAGAGAACAACACCTAAAAAACCAATAAAAAATCTGGACTTATTAATTAGATATCCAGAAGGGAGATTTAACTTTATTGACAAAGATGAGATAGAAGTAAAAAGAAAATCGTTTTATATCTTGAGACAGAACTGACTTCATTTTCTTGTTCGACCCAAATACCGATCTAACTTCTTTTTGCAGTCCAAATGTTAGTTTGATTCTTTGTTCGGTCAAAATGCTAGTTTGAATTCGTGCTGGATCCAAATTCTAGAAAGTTACATCAATTTATGATAGATTTTTAATGAAATTTATCATTTTATGATAACTGAGAATTAAAATGATAAAGATGAGGTCGATATTTTCTAAACGGTACAAGTAATTTTAATTTTTATAAAAATATATTTTTTGAACATAGGTAAAGAGAGTGTATGAAAGTGATCAGCTCCTGACCTCTCAATGAAGAGCAAGATCAGGCAGAATTTTTTTCAAAAAATTAAAGAGAAAAATGAATAAATTTATTTTTCTATAAATTAAATTAGTTTATAAACAAGTTAAAGTTTAAACAGTTTCACAGAGAATTTTTACAACTAGCTCATACATAAATAAATTTTAATTTATAAAAAAAGAAATATTCGTAAGTTTATAGAAAAAAAAAATTCTGGTCATGCCTTAATATTTAAATAGTTGAGTGACAGTGTTAATCATGTGTTGGTATTGTTTTTGTGGAGAATTTTCCGTGTGCTCGACCATTTCCGTGTGCCCTGGTTCTCAGTCGGCGCTTAATCCAACGACCCCAATTTATGGACAACGTGTGCATAAATTTTTATAAAGAACACAGTATTTATTTAATTTTGATATAATACTAAACTAAACATTTTTTTTATGTTATCACATAATTAAAATATTCTACCAAAATGTTGAATCCTTACAGTTTAATGTGGAAGGAAATCTAATTAAAAATACCACGACAAGAGGAATGTGGAAGAATTAGACACCAATTTGAAACGATTTATAAATTATAAAATTATTGGTAATTAAAATTTTTCACAAAATTATAATTTTTTAAAATTAATAATTAAAATATTTTTTATTGTTATTGTGAATTAATATCTAAATAATAAATAATATTATAATATTAGCTTTTAACTATTAAAAAATCATGATTTTTAATTAAAAAAAATAAATATATTTTTTGTCAATCATTTTCTCTTATCATAATTTTAACTCTACAATTGTTGTTTATTTGATATAATTTTTGTTTTAATTCTTAAATTGCATTTTATCATTTATGTTCTTTTTTAACATTTTTATTTGTTTTTTTTTCTTGTGAGATAATGAGATAATGTCTTATTATCAAATTTTCAAATTTCAGATTAGTATTTAATTCAAAGAACGTATCTTTTATTTTTTTTTATTTGATGTTATTCGTTCATTTTACAACTTTGGATTGTATTTCAATGATCCATTTTGTTTTATATTTATTAATTTCATTTTAATCCTTGATGTACTTTTTTTTTTCAAAATTGCAAACATAATACATTTTGTACTTATCATAATAATATTTTAATTATGTGTAATTATTTATCCAAATAAAAAATGTGTCAAATTTAAATTTCTATATCCAATAAAATCATTTAAGAAATGAAACAATTTGAGATGAAATGAATTCAAATTCTATTTGAATGTTTTGAAAATTATAAAAAAATTTATCCAAACTATACCTTAGATGTAGTTTTGACTTGTAATGAACTTTTCTTTTTCATTTAGTTGCTCATAATAGGATATTCATTTTGAAAGTATGATATAATATGTTGTTGACCTTCAACTTTGAACTTCAAAGAACCTTGTCAAGTATAAATTGCCAAAAGAAAATTTTCAACTACTTGCTAGTTTTTAAAACCATTATTAGCATGCCACCAAGTGAGTATTTCAACACATTCTTATTCAAACTCGATTTTCTTAGCGTCTTTCATCTTTTGATTTAATATTTTATATTACTACAAGGAAGCTGTTATTTGGTTGTTAAAAAAAAAAAATGGTTATAAAGAACCATAATTGATGTAAAATCCAAACTTCATGATACAAAATTTTACATACCTTCACATGACCCACGACCTCGGACACAGCTTCTGGGTTCCTTGTCTTGTTGCACAATATTTTATTAAGGTGGTTGTCATACTTTGAATGTTCAACCATCGGCGGCGAACCTTTTAAGTGACAGAGGAAGTGCTCCCCAGGTGTGTGTGTGTTTTTTTTTTTTTTTTTAATATA
>Ga0209589_1005620_pt1 | contig 21210 bp, 10 predicted proteins | sample CowpeawhiteBW_FD_187525 | JGI IMG/M metagenome (GOLD analysis project Ga0209589, IMG submission 187525) | Root nodule microbial communities of legume samples collected from California USA - Cow pea white BW (SPAdes) (version 2) | ecosystem: Host-associated > Plants > Roots > Nodule | place: USA... | reverse complement strand
ACCTCATATATATATATATATATATATATATATATAATATGGGAAATTACAATAAGTTCGTAACTCTTTTTTCTTTCTTTTGTTAATTGTATGCTTTGATCTATATCCATAAGTTCACTCACACATCTTAGACACTTTCCCTCTTATCACAATATTGATTACACATTTTTTTCTTTGTTTAATTATGTTGTATTATTAATTTCAATGAATCAAATAGTTTTTAGGTCTCACATAAGAATGTTTGACTCTTTCAATTTTAAGTGTTCAATCATGTAAAATAGTTCTTGTTTTATTTGAAGAACTTTTTGTTTCATTCAAACAATTTTCACTATCTCTCAATGATTCAACTTGTTCGATATCTGATAATTTTATTAGATCTCCAAGATACTTTCTATCTTATCATAACCTTACCTTAGTTATACCATTTTTTTCTTTGTGCAATTTTATTCAATAGTGTATAAAATCGTTTATACGATACACATTTGAAAATTTTTACTTCTTTTTAATATTTTTATTTATTGATTTTTTATTATTTAGATTATTGGCTTACTAATCTTTATATAATTATTTTTATTTTTGAAGTTATTCTCATAAATATAATTTTATCACCATAATTGTATAAGTATAATATTATAATCTAATGTCATTGTCATGAAGTTCAAAAGATAAATATCTATGTTTAAATTCATATTATTATTAGTTTAATCCTTTTTCTACGTATGATTTTATTTAAGTGATGTTTTATAATTTTTATTAATGTATTAAAAAATATTTCATTATATTTAATCTAGAAAAGCAAATAAACATTAGAAATATTTTTAAACTTGAATATATGTGTTTTTTTAATAATTTTTTAAAAGTCTTTTTTAACTTTATCAATTTTATTTCATTAACACTTTCTAAATTAATTGATGTTTTATTTGTGTTTAATGGCATGATATTTTATATAATTCTTTCACTCTTATCCCATTGTTATTTGTTACTATGATTTAAAATTTATATATTCATCATTTTTCTTCTAAATATTTGGTATTTAATACATTCTTTTAATATGAAATACTTGACAATATCATATTTTATTTTTTGTAATTTTTTAACAAAAATTAATTAATTAATATTAAAATATTAAGAAAATGAGTATGAGCACATGTAGTGATATACCCTTTACCACGTGATGAATTATTATTAACAATTATTTTTACACCAAGTGTACTGTTATATTGAGGTAGTAAAAGTTGTCTCAAGAGGGACTTGCAAAAGATTATCACTAATTGGATCATAACTATTACACATTTAGTTTTTTTTTTTGTTTCACTTAGAAATTATAGGCTTTGAACAGTAAGTTAGAGAACAAGGTTGATTGCTTTTGCCTTTCCCCTGATTCAGGTTGTAATCTTTCCCCTTTTATCTAAAACTTATCAAGATTCTTGCTCTGGAAATACTCTTTTAGGTAGATTTAGATGCATCCCTGTTGTCTATAACCTAGGGAATTTAAACCCAAGGTGATCTATCAACTCTTGGAAGAATAAATTCATGCATTACTGCTCAAGACTTTCCCTACCCAACATCCCCTCTAGATACTTGGATTAGTACTAGTACAAGTATGGCAAGCTGTTTGGACCACAATTCAAACTAGTTTCCCAACTTAGTTTAAACAAATTAAATTATCAATACTTATCAAAACAACTTGCAACTAAATAATCTAGACAATCGAAGATAAACCAGAAAGGAAATTTAAACATGAAAAGGGGAAATTCAATTACAAAACAATCTTGCCTCTTTAGAGTTTTAGCCATACATGGTAGAGATTAAACTTCTCCCAATACAAGAATCCATTCACCTCTTTCCCTATACAATAATTTTAATAAATTTTAGGAAGAAAGAGAGGTCTATCCTCTATAGATCTCATGATTCCAGCAAGGGGAGGGGACATTGTTTTATAACTTGATAGGGGCGGTGCTCAATCAAGTTTTCCAAGCTCAGCCACATAATCTTCACATATGAATCTTCTTGCATTTGTTCTTATCCCAATGTTGGCTCTGTAAGACTCGGGAAAAATTAAATAATTAATTAAATAGTTATTTAATTAAATGCGGGTGAATAGAATCTTTAAGGTAATAAATGCGGAATGTGTGATGTGGAAAAGTACTAACTCAAGAGGTTGAGAGTACTTTGGTTGTGTGAGAGGACTTGGGTTTGAATCCTACGTATGCTATTTTTGTGTGTTATTAAATTAGCATTATTTTTATGTGTATTAAACATGTTGTGGAGTTTTATAATAATTGAATTGTATTGTTTAGTATGAGATATGAATTGGTTGAATGGTTTGGCATTGAGTGGCAATTGCATAGGTGTGGGTTCAAACCTTAGAGGGACTCAAATGAAACTCTAGTTTTGCCATTTTTAGGTTTGTCTTGAATTTGAAAGGTTAAAGGAAACCCTAGTAAACTTAACAGCCAAGGATGGCTGAAAAGACAGAAGGTATTATGCAATTGAAGGGTAATCAACACTGTCATTAAACATTAATTTCGTTTTTAACCATCAAGCATTATTAAACCTCCATTATAAGGCTCATTAGTGGTAAAAAGGGGGGTTTGGTTAGCTGGAATTGGAGGAGGTGCGGTGAGGACCAAGAGTTCAGAGAGGGACAAGTTTCTAGAGTGATAGGCGAGTTGAGTTAGGAGGGTAATTTGGGAGGAAGCCATTGGTGAACATTGGAGTTTTCAAGAAGTCAAATTTTGAGCAAGGAAAGCGTTAATCCAGGCTAGGGAAGCTGTTTATGCTGCTTTTATTTTGGATATGATAAACTATACCATGTGTGAATGGAATTGCATTGTGTTTTCTGCGTTTTATGATGTTTTTCGTAGTTTTCTGGATTTTTCCCAGAAACCGCCTGGCGGTGTTGAAGGACCGCCAGGCAACTCATACGTTCAGGACCCAAAAACTGGGTTTTCTTCATGCACCGCCTGGCGGCAAGGTGCTGCTCGCCAGGCGATACAAACTAGTTTGTCCAGTTCTTGCGGGTTTTGGGTGTTTCTGCGATGTTGGACGTCTGAGTTAATTTATATGATGCGTGTATGATTGAGCTGTTGTGTGATTACCTATAATCACGAAATTGGTGGAAGATTTCATGAATTTTCATGTGAGTTGGTATTTTAGGTTTCGCTTGGGTTTGGGAATGAATTGTCATAAGCGGTGATTGTGAATGGTGAATTGTTCGTGTGTGATGGATGATAATCTGATTGTAATCTGAATCTGGGTGTGATGCGTGTGAAATTACATTATTGTAACGGTGAACTGTGAAACAGTGGGGTGGGTGAGTCACAATGAATGCGGGAAGAATCTGGGCAGAGCCCAGTTTTTCACGTACCGCCTGGCGGTACTGAGGCTGCCGCCAGACGACCTGTCAGTAAAGAACAGGTTCGACTTGGTTGGTGCCTTGCCATGGGGCGCATTGATTTGGGGTTATTATTGTAAATATTTTGAGAGGGGATGGATTTTATTACCTAGGATGTTTAAATAATAAATAGAAGATCAAATATGTGCATGGGGTGTTTCTTACATGTTGGTAACTGTTATGTTAGTTGGGTGTCCAAGTATATGTAAAATACTGATCAGATTGGGGTGGAATGAATAAAAGAGTGTAAGAGTTTTAGAAACCAGGGCATATTGAGTATGAGACCCAATTTAAGGTAATTAAAAGGGAAAAGGATGGGTGCAAGAATTAATTGGGTATATGGCAATACTTTGAGTATGGAATGTTCACAGAATAACTTGTATGATGATAAGTGGTAGGGATGCTATTGTTATTTGTGGTTTGTTAGGTTTGAGAGTCAAATGAGGTATGCTATGACATGATAATAATTGAGTTGGGCATGAATTAATTGAACTAAGTGTGTTTTAGTTTTGGTGATATGTCATAAATACTATGAGTGGTGTGTGGAATTAGTATTGCAAGTTGAGGTCTTCAGACCTGTAAAACGTGCCAAAAACCAGTAGCATTTCGCTACTGGTATGGCGCCTAGCCGTGCGGGGCAAACCGCCAGGCGGTAGTGTCTTAAACTAGTGGCAGTAGCCACTGCCTACAGGAGGTGCCTGGCGGCAGGGTTGTGTCTGCCAGGCGGTGATGGGGAATTACGGGTTCTGTTTTGTCAGCGGCGCCTAGCGGTGGGAGTGTGACCGTCGGGCGGTTTTCTATCTGTATCCGCCTAGCGGTGTCTAGGCGGTGACAGGCGGTGTTTTTGGCTGTAAAATTTGGGTTTTACTTTGATTAGTGGACTTGAAGGACTAAATTCACTTCTTTTATGCTTGGGCTTGACGGACTAAGTCCAATAGGGGTCTGGGATGTGCTTGAGTGGTTGAATGCATGATGGGCATGGAACTAGTTGAGTTCCCGTTGGCTACTATTGGGCGAGGAGTCCTTAGTATGGTGATTGCATACATTGGACGCATGATGGGCAAGGAACTGTGATGTTCCCGTCGGCTACTATTGGGCGAGGAGTCCATAGTATGGTGATGGCGTGCGTGCCAGGGTCCAAGTTGAGTAAGCTTGGATGTTGTACTACAGGCGAGGAGTCTGTGGGGATGGACTATGAGCAGGATTGGCTCGTAGGGTTGGACCACGAAAAGGATAGTTTCATGGAAGCACAGTAAAAGTCCCAGGACCTAGTTTCATGCATATGACTCATGAAGGAATATGAGATCATGGGTGGATAATTTGTAATTAACATATATCATCAAATTTTTATTGGGATGGGTATCATATTTAATTTGTTTTTATATGCATAGCTCACCCTATCTGTGTGTGTGGCGATGATTGGATGATTTATTATCTGAGAGCAGATGATTTGACAGGTGAGCCAGGAGACGTTTGAGAGTGGAGTGCGGGATCTTATGGGCTTTTGAAGACTTGAGTTTTGATGTATTTTTTTTTAGTTTTGAATATTAGCCATTTTGGGCTTTTATAAGTTGTGATAACTTTGAATTGCGAACGTTTATAATGTCTTGAACTTTGCGATTTTAATTTTCCTGCATTTTGGGAACATGTGTTTATAAATGAGGAAATTACCTATGTCATCATATTTATTTCATTTTATTTAATTGTTTACGTCATTTTCAAAGGAATATTCCTTAGGGATGTTACAGGCTCAGTGTTGAGATGTGATTCTATTGTTGAATTCATTGATTACTTCTCATTACTAGCCCTAGCTCTAGTGTATACCCAACAACATTTTCCTGGCTCAATAGCATGGTCTTTGAGGGTTCTCTCACTCAAGAGATCATAACTGTTGATAAATAGAGAAAAAGAGAACAGCAAAGATAGACATTTTATAAAAAAGTTTGTAAAAGAAACGGTCAATTTTCAAAAATTTTATAAATAGTTATATTTTTAAGGGTAAAATTGGTATTTTGAAATGTGGACACAAAAGAGAGAATCCTCTTTATATATTGTTATAGATATATTTTTAAAATTTTGTTGTCTGTTATTTTGCTTCGGAAACCATTTGATCAATCTAAGTGTTATAAGACCCACTTTATTTTCTATCCAATCTTTAAGGGCTGCCCCAATCTGTTGGGCCTAAGGCTGGCCCATAGAGTGCCCAAACCCCCCCAAAACCAACCCTAACTATCTCATTCTATACACTTTCAAAAAATTGTTCATCTCCTTCTGCTCACATTTGAGAACGTAGTGCTCTACTAGCGTTTGCCTCTACTTCGTAGCAAGCTAGTTCAACTTCGTTTCTCTTCCACATAAGTTGTTTCCCAACTCATACCCTTCCTCCCTGGTTTGATTTTTTGTAGTTCTAGTTAGGGTTTACTGTAGTGACCTCACGTTTAATTTGTACTGGTGTTTACAGCTCGTGAATCCGCTCCAGAAGTTGCTCCATGGAACTTGTGCGAGCTGTCGCTCTGGCGACGAGCTCCTATTTTGAGCGAGAGTCCATCTCGCTCAAGCAAGGAGGTCTCGCCTAAGCGAGAGAATGTAAAGGCCATTGTTCCCACTTTTCAAGCTCTCGCCTAGGCGAAAGGAGCTCGCTTGAGCGAGAGAACCCACTCGCCTGAGCGAGGCCTTTCAGCCTAAGCGAGAACTGGGCGAGAATGTGCTTAGGTCCTGTTTTCTCCTCTGTTCTTGTATGATTGTCACATGTTTGGTTGGATTGCGATGTTAAAGCATGAATTAAGTGAGTTTGCATGTATTGAAATGGTTTATGGGCTGGAAATGATGAGTTTAGTATGATCTTAGCATGGAACATGAATGGAATGGTTGGTTATAAGTGTTGGTATGGAATTGGTATGTATAATGACTTTATGTTGGTTGGAGAAACATGATTTTGGTGTGATTTAGGACGTAATTCCATGAATCTTAGGTGAGATCTCATGGGGGTGCCTCATTGGTCAGGATGTAATTCCACGAGGGTTTCGTGGTGGTGCCTCATCGGTCAGGACGTAATTCCATGACCCTTGTTAGTGGGAGCTCATGGTGGTGCCTGATGCTTAGGACATAATTCCACGAAGTTCGTGGTGGTGCCTCATTATATAATTTAGTAAGGATTCAAGTAAGGATTGCATCCTGACACTCTAAAAGTTAGTTAGTCTCACGTAGAGCGTACTGACTCAAGTGGTGAGAGTAACAGGAGGCCTTAGTCTTTGGCAGAATAATGACATTAGACATTTGAAGGCTAACCTTGTGAGTGGTAGGGTGAAACCCATTGGCAATTGGCTCTACAGAGCAGTAGAGGTCACCACAAGTGCAAGCATCCGGTGAATCCGTCTAATTATATGTATCCGGATAATCGTGTCTTGAGTCGTAGTGTCTTGTTTACGAGTCTTCACATGCTTGGTTGATGTATGTATCTTTGGCTATAAAATTGTATGCAAAATGGTATGATAAATCGTTTTTCTACTATAGCTTATCCTTTCTACTTGTTTGTATGTTCTATGTGTGGTTTTCTCCTTTTGCGATGATCATGAATTTATTGATGAGAGCAGATGCAAGAACTCCTCGTGGTCAACAAGGTAATGGAGATTCCGCTGCATAGCTTATTTTGGGTTGGACCCCACCTTTTCTGAATTCTCTTTTAGGTTTGTAGCCTATGTATTTTCTTGCTCTTGGAGCACTTACTTTATTACTATTAAACTTCTTTCTCTGTCTTGTTATTGGCATCATGGTGTGTCTTAATTTTCCTTCTAAGTATTCTTGAATAATTGTAAGGAGTATCGTTTATACTCCATGACTTTGCCCTTTTATTATTTATTGTAATGTTTCATTTAATTATGTTATTACTTAAATGGGACGTGACAAGTGTCACACACGATAATATTAAAACTGTTATTTTCTATGTGAAATGTATTTTTAATATTTATCTTTTATGTACATATAATATTCTTGAAAATTTATCAAACCGATCGATCTTTTGTCAAACACATAATTATCTTAGATGATATCACCAATTAGATTATATTCTTATTATAATGAAGACTTAAACGTCTAATTGCATGTTAATAATGAATATGGATGATGGATACTTAGGTTAATAATCGAGTTATCACAACATTAATTTTAATATAACTAATAATGAATTTATGATGTTGGTCTGTATAAATATATTAGAAATTTTTAGATATCGTTAAATATTACCAGATATTATTGGAGTTAAATATTGTTAGATATTATGAAATATTTGTAGATATAATAATATTTATATTTATCATAAAATGGACTTAGTTCATATTTTATGTATAACTTTTTGTCATAAATATATCACCCTATGTGTGTATTTTACAAAAAGGATTCATTCTATTTTTTCTCTTTTATTTCAATATAGTATCCAAAGCTATAGGATAGACCTTTGCCTTCCCATGAATTTATTGCTCACTTATGCTAATTTTTTTTTTTGAAAACTTTTTTTTCTGACATTATTCTTAGTTTTTTAGGCCATTCTGCAACTTTCATAGTGATCAGGTTTTCTTGGAATTTTTCAATGTTTTTAGGGTTATTTTCCTCTCAGTATAAGTACCCATGGTCTCTTGTGCTGCTCTTACATAATCTTTAGACATGTCAAAGTGATCGAACCCGGCTCACACGGGTTTGCTCACCACAAGCTGGGTCAGCAAACGAGTGAGCCCAACCTGACTCACTTTAAGGTGAGCCAGATTTTTTACAACCTGACTCAACCCACTGCGGGTTGGTGGGTTAAGTGGGTTGGCTCACTAACCCACATAAAAAATTAAAATTTTATTTATTTTTTAATTTTTAAATATTTCAATATTTAAATAATTTTTTAAGTAATGTATGAGATGATAATTACAATAAAATCAAGTACTAATGTGTCTCCATCATGCTCACTAACAAGGCTCATACAAGGAAATTTCTATCATTGTATTCAACAAAACATAAATGAAAATAGTACACATCTTTATCATGCTAATTCAGAAAATTGGGTTCATAACATTGTTGTTTCAATCTTGTCATCCTCCAATTGCTTTATCTCCCTTTGCCACTCTTCTAATATGTGCAGTTCTCAAAATAGATGGTGTCTACACGAACTGCAAAAAACAAGACCTTCCCCTGCATTGCTTAATGGTTTATAAAAGGCAAAACATTAAATTCTAAATTTGACAACTGCTAAATGATTGCAAAAAGCATGATAAAACAAGAACAAGATTTCCCCAACATGATACACCAAAATCATCTATGCGTAATTTCAACAACATCATAAGGAAACCGGCGCTACTTCAAATTTTCACACCTAACAGATTTTCTCACATTATGTAGTTTTGTTTTAAATAGATGAACCTCTTTAATGTCCATATTCATGAGTTATATAGTTTTGCCAAGTTCTACACGTGAAGCAATGCCCACATTATTTTTCTTATTAAAGAAAGCAATGGCCCACATTCGCTTGCTTTTTATTTATACTTTCACTTCATGTCATCATCAAGTTTTAAATGCAAAACCAAAAGTTATGGTAGGTATAATGGATACATATTACATGAAACAGATTCTAACGCACCAGTAACTCACATTTTCCTAGAGTTTGAAGAAGGGGCCTCTATATGCATTACTATTTTCCAACTTAGTAATTTCATTTGCAACTTAGCAGTCTAACACACCAACAACTCACATGCATATTGAATTCTGAAAAACAGTATAAAATACATAATACCAGAGACAAAGACAGTATGCAGAAGACTACAAGTTTTTTTTTTCCTTACCTAGAATTACTACACATGACATGCATTGGAGTCATGGATTGAAAAGTCTAGAACAACTTCCTCTTCCTTTTGATCATCTTCATTACCTTCATCTTCAAAATCAAGAAGAAATTATTAGGAAATAATATAACTTAGAATTAGAGGTATGATGTAAAGAAAAGAGTGAAAAAATACATTACCAATATTTTCAAAACCATGTAACCAATTTTAAGTTAAAATCTGTGCTTGAACATTGTTAGGAAGAAGATTAGATCGATACTTGTTAAGCACGTGACTACCAACGCTAAATGCAGACTCACTAGCAACAGTTGTTATTGGAATACTTAACACCTTGCATGCTAGTCTACATATATTTGGATAACGTTCTTGACAATCCTTCCAATAGCTCAAAACATCTAACTTTGAAAAATACTTTGGCTCAAGTGGTGTTTCAGTTAGATACAAATCCAACTCAAACTTGCCAGTTACATTCACATTTTGGCTTACGTAATTGATATATTCCTATAAAAATACAATTCAAAGATAAAAATTGGTTAATAAAGATTACATAATAATAAACAACAAAGACATAATGATGACTAACTTACAAATTATATGGATCAATCTCTTTGTCTTCTTCCATGTTCAAATGTTCTTCTGTTGAACAAGTGAATTGAGAACTTGATGCATTAGATGAAATTGACTTCACACTCACGTATTCTTCAAAATGTTTGTACACCTTCCCTTTTATATGAATAAGCTTTTCATCACAAGTAGAAGAATTAAGCTTGGAGTAATAGAACCAGAGTGCTTGAAGTTTCATCCGTGGGTCACGAATCATAACAATTGAAAGAATGATACTATATTCACCCCAATACTTGTCAAATTTATCCATCATCATTTTTGCCATGTCTTTCATTAAGGGGTCATTGCTTTTAAGAGTATCCCTTAACAACTACTCAATTTTCCAAACTTGTATAAAATATTCATTAGAGGTTGGATAAGATGTGCCTGAAATCAAATTGTTTATCTTATAAAATGGCCTTAAAAATTCACACATCCTCTCAGCTCTTTTCCACTCTTCAGTTGTTGGGCAATGTTTAAAATTTTTATCACGTAAAGTGAAACTTGAAAAAGCGCGACGATACTTACAACCACTTTCAAGCATCATAAAAGTCGAATTTCATATAGTAGGTACATCTAACCTTAAACCCACTTTAGTATCAATGCCCCTCACTTGAACAACACATTCAGTAAATGCCATTTTCCTTGCCTCTGACCCTTTAACATATTTAATGCTTTCTCTAATTTTCTGCAAAGCAACTTCAGCCACTTTTAAACCCTCTTGGACTATAAGATTCAAGATATGAGCACAACACCTCACATGAAAAAATTCACCACCACATAATAAGCTATTTTGTAAGCTTAATTGTTCACCCAAAATATGTTGCATACGGTCATTGACAGTAGCATTGTCTAAAGTTATAGAAAATATTTTCCTATCAATTCCCCAATCAGTCAAACATTCAAACACTTTATTTGCTAGATCATGACCCGTGTGTGGAGGTTCCATTTTACAAAAAGCAAGAATCTTACTATTCAATTTCCAATTGTTATCAACAAAATGGGCTGTTAAACAAATATATCCCTCTTGAGTACAAGCAGTCCAACAATCTGATGTCAAACAAATTCGGTTATGACAATGATGCATTTCATGTTTTAATTTCTCCTTCATTTGAACATGAAATTTCCACAAATCAGAAACAGCTGTATTCCTACTCACATGCTTTACATCAGGATTCAAATATGAAAGCAATTCTCTTATCCATTTGTATTCAACAAACTTAAATGGCAAACCATGTTTGACAATAGCCATTGTCATAATCTCTCTAACATGCTTGTGATCAAGTTCCCTACTCCTTAACTTTCCTATATTATCAATTATCACCCCCCCTACATCTTTATATTTTGGGCTAACATTGCATTTTTTTAAATGATGCAACAGTGTTGAAGTGCCTATTTTAGTACCACCAATTACATATTCTTGCCCACATGCATTACATTTGGCCTTCTCTTTACCATCTTTTACTCTAACTTTAGAAAAATATTTCCAAACTTCAGAGGTAGTTGTCTTAGCTTTCTTAGTTTCTTTTTGAACTTCACTGTCTTCATTGTTTATAGAGGGTGGTTCTTGTGGGTCATTAGCATTTTGATTATGTATATTATCATCAACATTAACATTTACATTCACACTTTGATTAATAGTTTCAAATTCCATGCTGCACATTAATTTATGAAAAAAAATAGTGTGAAAAACTTACTAAAAACAACCATCGAACACATGAACAAATCTAACCAAAAAGATGAGATGAGTGAACAACTAACCTATTTGTAGTAGACAACGATTGCAGCAGGCAGGAAATGATTGTAGAGGAGGAAAACACCAAAAAAGCACCTCGTCGCCGCAGACTAGCGCACAACATTAACAAATGGCCACCAACGTCGAGTCTAGTAGCATCGTTGTAGACCACTCAAACCACCAACGAGCACGCACGCCACAGACCAGACGACCGTCAAAGAAAAGTCTGAATATAGCATGAGAATAAGAAGCCCATAGATGAGCACCAAGCAATATGAAGTTATCAACATATAAGTCAACTTCCACATACATGATGACAAGACAAGAGAAAGATGAATGATGACATAATTATTGAATCATTATTGTTTTAATAATATGTTTGAGCATGTTGAATGATGACATACTTATTGAATTATATTAGTTAGCAAGAAACTTGAATTGGCTTGATGGTTTAACATTGACTTGACATTGGCATGGTTGTGGGTTCAAGCCTTGGAGAACCCAAATTAAAATCTATTTTTGCTATTTTTAGTTTTGGCATGACTTTGAAGGGTTAAAGGAAACCCTAGCAGACATAGTAGTCAAGTGTGGCTGAAAAATAGAAGGTAATAGGTAATTGAATGGTAATTAACATTACCATTAAGTCTCATTTGCGTTTTTGACATTTAACCATCATTAAGACTCCATTATAAGGCCAGTTAGTGGTAAGAAAGAGGGTTTTGTTGGCTGACATTGGAGAGGGTATTGTGAGGAGCAAACAATTCAGAGAGAAACGAGTGTTTTGGTGTGAAGGGGAGCTGAATTGGGAGAGTAAGCCAAGGGGAGGCCATTGGTGATCAAAGGAAACTCTCAAGTATCCATCCTAAGCAAGGAAACAAGGTTAGAGGAGTTTAATTATGTGTGTTATATGTCATTTATATGATTTCGTGCTATTCTGGATGATTGGGCTGTGTATTTTGGAGTTGTGTTGAATTATGTCGCGTTTCTAAAAATTTCCAGAAACTGCCTAGCAGTGTTGAAGGCCCGCCAGGTGACTCATGCCTCCAAAACCCTTTTCTGGGTTTTCTTTTATGCACCGCCTGGTGGCTAGGTGTTGTCTGCCAGGCAACACGAACTGGCTTGCCCAATTCTCTCGGGTTTTTGCTGTTAGCGATGATGGGACGTTTGGAGTTGGTTTCTATGATGTGTGTATGATTGGTATGTTGTGTGATTATCTGTAATTGTTTAATTGGTGGAAGATTGCATGAACTTGCATATGAATTTGGGATTTAGGGTTCATGTTGGGATTATTGATAAATAACATAGATAATGTTTATGAATGGTGCATTGTTTGCGTGGAATTGATGATAACATGATTATATTATGAACCTTGGATGTGGTGTGAATGCGAAATTACGCTAGTTTGAAGGTGAACATTGAAACCGTGGGGTTTGCGACTCACAATGGATGCGGGAGGAATTTGGCAGAACCCAGATTGTCACGCACCGCCTGGCGGCACCTGGACTACTGCTAGGCGACACATCATAACAAAGGCATTTTTAATGGCGTTGTGACTTACGTTTTTGGGGTTATGGCTCGAGGGTTCTTATTCATGAAATAGGATAGTTGTTCAAGGACATATGAAAATTGAACATATTATGGAATTGAGTGCTAGAGTGTATAAGGATGAGTCTTTTGAAGTTGAATGCATGAAAGAATTAAGGGATTATGTATCTGAATGTGGTAAATTGCGAATTGGTAATGTAATTATGTATTTCTTGGAATATTGATTTACAAAGGGAGTTAACACATGCCAATGGGAAAAAGGAATAAATCCTAGATTACTTGCATTATATTTAAGTATAGGTAGGGTTTGGATTATAGAATTATGAATCATAATGCTTGGTAAATGTTGTTATGGGAGTATTATTGAGGTCTGTTCAAACATGATTGCATGATAGTCTGTGTATAAGTGGTATGGGAGTCCAATAAGGGCTATTATGTGCCAAAAACCAGTAGCACTGCATTACTGGTATGGCGCCTGACGGCGCGGGGTGAGCCACCAGGCGAATAACATCTAAAACAGTGGCAGTGGCCACTGAACTTAAATGGCGCCTGGTGGCGCATGATTGTGCGCCAGGCGGTTTGCTTGGATTCCGTCTGGTGGCATTATGGCAGCGCCAGGCGGATACAATTGTGGCTGGAAACTTTGTTGTGATGCTGAACTTGATTGACTAAGTCCTTGGTGATCTGGGATGTGCTTGATTTGTGACATGAGCGAGGAGTTCGTGTCAGGTGGACCGCATGCGGAACGTGAATGGTTTAGTTCACCGGAGGTACCCTTGTTGGGATGAATGAGCGAGGGAGTTCAATTCATGCTCCACTTGGGAATGCTATGAGCGAGGGAGTTCATAGTAGGAAAGGCGGGTATGCATGTCTGGGTCCGAGCGATGAGTTCAGATGACGGACGAGGGAGTCCGTGAAGCAGGACTATGAGCGGGATAGGCTCGTAGGTTGGACCACGAGCGAGGAGGTTCGTGGAAGCACGGGAAAGTCCCATGATCAAGAATACATGCATGAGCTCATAAAGGTTATGAGTGTGAGAAAATGGGTATTTTGTTGTTTTAAAAGTGAAATAATTATGTGATATTTGGGTGGGTGTATTTTATATTTATTTTCATCTATGTGCATAGCTCACCCTATCTGTTTGTGTGTGGCGATGATCAGATAATGTGTTATCCGGGAGCAGATGATGTTACAGGTGAGCCAAGAGATGCGTAGTAGCGGAGAGCGAGAGCAGATTACATGGGAATTTAGAAAGTTCTTTTATTAAATTTTCATGTAATTTATTTACTAGTTTTCTTTTGCGACTTTTGAATTGTAAAGACAACTTATAAATGTTGAACTTTACATTGCGATTTCTACATTTAAAAGTTTAAAATTCCCGCGTTTTTGGGAATGAGTTTATAATAAATGAGGTATTATTTATAAAATTGTCATTTTATTTCTTATATTAAGTAATATCCTACTGAGATGTTACACCACCACCAAATGAAGGCACCACCATGACCGTGAACCAGAGGGAAGGGAAGGGAACTTGGTGATTTTTTATTCGTCCTGGCGTGGAAGTGTAACTCGAAGAAGAGGATTGTAGTGGTTAGGGATTTTCTATTCCAATCCAATTTAGGGATTGCAGTTTTCTGTAACCTAATATTAAAATAATTAATTTTATTAAGTTAAGTGGGTTGGTGGGTCAGCTCACTCAACCCGTTTTGACCCATAACCACAAAAAATCTTGTTTTTTCAATCTGGCCCAACTCGAACTCGTGGTGAGTCGGATTGGCTCACGGGTTCTAGCTCAATCCGTTCCATTATTTCTATTGCACGCACAAGTACATGTTTTATTGGCCTCACACATTCCAACACTCTTGGTCCTTGGGTTCTGGACTCAAGTGCCACAAATCACATTATTGGCAATAATTTTTTTTCTCTTCTTTATCTGCTTAAGGTTATGTACCTTGTACTTAGGGTTACAACGTGTTTCATACCCTTTTGCCTTAGTCGACTATGATATTTAGAGATCAAGTTATGTTTAGTCAAATTTAGGATTTCAGTATTTAATCACTTTTATTGATGATTATCCAAGATGTACTGATTATTTATAGTAAAAAAATCATTCTAAGTTGTTTCTATATTTGAATTATTTTATAATGAAATTAAAAATCAATTTGGAATTTTTATTTAAACATTTTGTAGTGATAATGCTTGTGTGTATCTATCTAATTCTTTTCAAAATTTTATGGCTTTTCATGGCATTCTTCATCAAACCTCATGTGCTTATAGACCTTAACAAAATGTGGTCATTGAACGCAAGAATAAACATCTTATTGAAACAACTTGTACAATTTTAATCCATGGTGACATTCCTTAGTGCTTTTAGGGTGATGTTATTTTCAGTGCATGTCATCTTTGGTCTTAGATAAAAAAAAATCTCCATACTATTTTATTTCTTCATGAACCTCTTCATTCCTTACTTCTTAAAGTTTTTGTGTCCACATGCTTTATTCCTAATTTTAGTCTCGGTCTTGATAAATGATCTCTTAGGTAAGATAAATGTGTCTTTTTAGGGTTCACTAGATCACAAAAAAGATATAAATTCTTTTCTCTTCCTCTTAAGTATTATTTCATTTCAGTGATATCACTTTCATTAAGTCTTCCCTTACTTTAAGTCTCCTTATTTTCTTCATATGCCTCATTTTGATACAATCAATATCCCTTTTATATGTGATTCCCTTGTTATGTCCAATACACCTAAGGATCCCCCACCTCCATTGGATGACTCCCTCTAGTGCTAACTCCTTTATCGCCTTCAGCTTTGAGTACCGGGTTTCAAATTCCAATTTCTCTTGGTAAATGTATATGTTCTATCGGTAGGTGAAATTTTTCTATCAAAGTTGATCCTGATGGTACTATTGATCGTCTCAAAGCCCGCCTTTTGATTAAAGGTTATACACAAATTTTTGGTTTGGACTATGGTGACACTTCTTCTCTAGTGGCAAAGATTGCTTTTGTTCGCCTATTTATAGTCATGACTGCTATTTAACATTGCATCTTTACCTAATAGATGTCAAATATGCTTTTTCTTAATGGGGATTTGCAGGAATAAATTCATATGGACCAACCTTCACATTTTTTTACTTAAGGGTAGTCTTCTAGATTGGTATGTCGTTTTGGCAACTCTTTATAGAACCTTAAACAATCACCTAGGACTTGGTTTGAAAAATTTAGTAATGTTGTTCAACAGTTTGGTATGACTCGTAGTGAGGAAGATCACTCTATTTTTAACTACCACTTGATTCTTGGGTGTATTTATTTAATAATATATGTTGATGACATTGTTCTTAGAGATAATGACCACTATGTCATCTCACAATGAAACAATACCTTTGTTACCCACTTTCAGACCAAAGATCTTGAAAAACTCATATATTTCTTGGGGATTGAGGTAGCACGATCCAACAGTGGTATTATTATATCTCAAAGGAATTATGAATTAGATATTTTGGAGGAAACTAAGTTGATGAACTCAAAATTTGTTAACACACCCACACAGTAGAGAAGTACACAAGATATTAGTTGGAAAGTTGAACTCACTTATTAGATCTTGTGGCAATACGGGTTGACCCGCCCCGTTTTGACCATCATGCATAAACAATTCAAAATATATTTTGTTTATTTTTTAATTTTGTTATTTTGAATTAACAAGCATAATGCATTGCGTCCAAAAAAGAAGAAAAAAATATAGCTTAAACACAACCAATAAAATATTAGTTCAAAAGAAAATAAGAATTATACTTTTTGAATCTTTAATTTTTCAGTTGTGGCTATTAAGATTTTTTTTTATTGAAGTTATGAGTACTATTAATCATAATGGTTATGTTCACGTATTTATCTGAATACTTAATTAATAACTTGTATACTTGTACACACCTAATGATTACAAATCACTCTTGTTGCATCATTGAGTACTATTTTTTTATTAAATATTAAAAACATATAACTTTATTTTTTTTGCAATTTAATTAGTCGAATGGTACCCACTTTTTCGATCAGATGTGTCAGTTTAGTACCCGCTTTTAAAAATGTGTCAATCGAGTCCTAACTTTTGAAAAAATGTCTAAATTAGGTCCATTTCAAAAAAAATTTATTAACGTCGTTAACTTTATTCATGTTTTAACCACTAAATTTTAATATAAATATAAATACTTAATTTTGTATGTAATTTTAAATATCAATACCTTTAATGGCGTTAATAATTTTTTCTAAGAGGGACCCCAACCACTTGTGAACTTATTTGGCCTAAACAATTACATAAAGAATTGCAATTTGGAGATATCACTCAAATGACACTTATATGTGATAATTAGGATGTTTTTCATATTAACTATAATCATATCTTTCATGAAAGGATCAAACACATTGAGATTGATTGCCATTTTATTCAAGAAAAGATATCTGGAGATCAAGAGTAAGTTTGTTAACTCAAATTGTCAATTAGTATATATTTTTAATAAATTTTTGTAGGGAGCTAGAACTGATTATATTTGTAACAAGCTTTATATGCACCAACTTGAGAAAGAGTGTTAGATATTGTTAGTATTAGATATTATTAAATATTGTTAGATATTAGGAGATATTTGTATTATACTAATTTAATAGATATTAATGCAGTTATCTAGTATCATTGAAAGTCATGGCTCATTCTAAATCAATTCCTAAATTTTAGAAATCTAAGGACTTCAATCATAGTGTTTGATTCCCAAATCACCATAAATGAGCCATTGTTTTAAGTGTAGAACCTATTTCAATAAAGCATTTAAAACTATTCCTAGCATTCAAACATATTAGATGATTTGATTCTACCACAAATTTAGGATTATTTTTCCAACTTAATCTAAATAAGTTCAATAAGATGAGTGATCAATTCATCCAAACATTCAAGCACAAACCAAATCATTAACACTTTAATAAAAACATATATACATACACACACACACATATATGTATATATATATATATATATGTATGTATATATGTATGTATATATATATATATGTATATATATATATATATATATATATATATATATATATATATATATATATATATATATATATATATATATATATATATATATATATATATATGTATGTATATATATACATACATATATACATACATACATATATATATATATATACATATATATATATATACATATATGTGTGTGTGTGTGTGTGCGCGCGTGTGTGTGTGTATGTATGTCAACAACAGTACAAAGAATTAGAAAATGTTACATCCAATCTCAATACAAGAGAGTTTAGTCACTCATGATAATGATTATGCTTATGGAGTTGGGAGGAAAAGATTGAGGCTTGAATCTTCTTTCTAGTTGATCTAGGCTTGTTCTTCACCTCCCCGACTTCCTCTCGCACAATTTTCTCAAAGTATTATAGTGAAAAATAGAGAAAAAAATGTCTACAAAAAGTCTTGCATAAACATAACAACACTTTGTTTCTATAGTGATAAAACTAGTGCTTAACTTCAATCTTTAGTGCTTAACTGTAAAGGTTTCCTTTTATGCATGATTTTCTTGTAGTTCAAGCCTCTGCTTTGTTGTTCAACATTTGATGGTTTCCACTCGAAAGGGTTTTCTATGGGCTCAACTCCTTATCTTAGTGCTCTAGCTCATCACATTTGATTAATTTAATTTTCCTCCTTATGAGGATTTTCTCTTTAGCTTAGGGCCTAGGTTGTTTGTTCAGCTATGAAGGCCAAAGTTTTAATCTTGCTTAACTGCCTTCCAGTGCTTAGTCCCAGGCTTCAGTGTTCTGACATGATTACTTTGCACTTTGACTGATTGTTGCTTCTTGTTGTTAATCATGTTGCTCATCGACACCATGCAATCATCTAAGTTCATGTCGTTCCCACGGTGGGTGTCAAAGTTACAAAGGACTGAGATGACTGATATGTTTGTTTGTTTCAACATCGTCCTTCCACATCTTCACTCCTAATTCGAGATGATTACTCCTCTTTAGTCATGATGTTAAGATAGGTGCATGCAAGACACTCAAACAATATGTCAAATACAATAAATGTAATAATAAATGTAGATATAGTCTAAGGTTATTTAAGATATGTTTATCTATGTTAATATTTTATTATTATAACGTAGATCGTAATCGTATACCAAGATTATGTCTGTCATAAAGGACGACACCATCTCGGTCCTATCCTATAGTGCTTTTACTTCTCTATTCACTACCAAATTTCGTCCAAAACAATAATCCGATAGAACTAAGGATTGTATGAACAAACAAATACGGTAGACTATACTTGTCTATACTTGTTATTTAAAAAACCTGACATTGTTTTTAATTTATCATTTGTTTTCACTTTTTTTTGCAACCATAATATTTTTTTGCCGGAATATGTTTATCTAACATTTTTCATTTATAAAATTTAAACTTCAATCTATATTAAGGAAACAGAATTTAGATGCAATGTACCAAATATTTTTTGTTGGCTTATACAAATATCTTTGTGTCATAATTCAACTTGATGAGAGATGGCCAACAATTTGATTTGAAGTGTCGAAACCAACCGTGCATTTAGTTGGATTCCATTTCGTGCTGGTGGGGTTTACAAGTTCATCATACATATTTGACTAAGTGATCATATTTTTTTTTTCATTCATGTACACGTGTCAAAGGTTATAAAAAAATAGATTAAAAGAAGTATCATATTTAGAGATGTCAACGGGACGGGTAGAATACGAGTAATAGTTCCCCGTATTCTAACCGTTAAATAAATATCCGCCCCGTACTTGTATATATCCGTACGGGTATCCGTTATGCAGGTACGCGTATATTTTTTTAATATCCACGAGTACTTGAGGGTATATACAAAAGAAATTTTTAATATTTAATAAAAAAAATTAACCATAAATCTAAATAAAAATACAATGCATAATCTTTATAAATTTCAAACAGTGAAACTAACTCATTTAAATAGTGTTGAATGACAATTTACAAATAAATGAAGATTTTTTTAAAACTAATTAATAAAAAATAACCCATTCAAAATCAATATGTTAATGTTTTAATAATTTGTTAAAATTTAAATTAGAGTATAGCAGGTACGAATATCCAAGGATACATTATGATACTCGTACCCCACCCCATTAACATGCGAGTATAAAAAAATACTCGTATCTCGTAGATATTCCTTTTCAAAATATATTTTCTATCTGTTGCGGATTTATCTGCGAATATCCACAGGTACAAATCTTTTTGAGATCCCTAATCATATTATTATTTTTTTCTATTAAAGTGTATGAACCCAAAATATCTCGTAACTTTTTTGGAAATTGAGACTAAAGATTACTTATATACTTTCTTTAACTTCAAAAATATCCTAATCTACGAGTAGTTAGTTTATTTTACCATTACCAAATCCATTTTTAACTATGTAAAACCACACTCATTAGTCAGTGGTGGAAGATTATGGACACCGTGTCCCCTCACCCTCTTCAAAAGAAAATTTCAGAATTCTTTATATGCATACAATGAGGATTAAATTAGGAAGATTGATTTTGCACAGGTATATAATGAGAATTAAATTAAGAAGATTTTCAATTTTAATACAGGTCATCTAATTTTAATAAATATTAAAACATAATAAAGAATAAATAAATTCATTAAATAAATAGAAAAGAAAATTGAAATATTATTTTATATTCTCTTTCTTCATTTGTCAATAGTAAAATCCAAATTCATTTATTGTTTTCTAGGTGTTCCACATGTGAAAAAAAAAGAATGAAAAAAAAATTATTGTTTTTATCAAGTGTGACTTATTTATCACATATTTTCTTTTAGATAATTACGTCTTTCAAATGTATAGGTTAAGATTCAATGTTCTGTTGTGTAATAAAAATAATAATATATATAAATTTTGAGTTTGCGTCTCTCAAAATTATTAAACAAGATGCGTCACTCCTCATAATATATAAAACTGTAAAGAAGATATACAAACAAAATGATAGAATTACGTCTATATCATTACCATTCTTCTCTTTGATTTCAATGCTTAATATATATATATATATATATATATAT
>Ga0209589_1005618_pt1 | contig 21215 bp, 7 predicted proteins | sample CowpeawhiteBW_FD_187525 | JGI IMG/M metagenome (GOLD analysis project Ga0209589, IMG submission 187525) | Root nodule microbial communities of legume samples collected from California USA - Cow pea white BW (SPAdes) (version 2) | ecosystem: Host-associated > Plants > Roots > Nodule | place: USA... | reverse complement strand
GATTGACTTGATCATCTTGTGAGAGGCCCATGTGAATCTTTCTCATCATGCTTCTAGTGATTGGGCCTTGATGTGGGCTTGGGCTTGTTGATGCACTTGAGCTTGGGCTTGTTGGGGTCACATCATTCTCCATTGGGAAATTTAAAGATAAAGTTTTATGTGATGTAATCCCAATGGAAGCTTGCCATATTCTCTTAGGGAGGCCTTGGAAATTTGATCATAAAACCTTACACAATGGCCACACCAATGAGATCACCCTCCAACATCATTCAAAAACTTTTGTGTTGCATCCCCTCACTCCTAGCCAAGTTGTTAGTGATCAAGTTCAAATGCGAGCTAGGAGAGAGCAATCGGCCTAAGCCGCTAAAGAGTAATCGGTCTAAGCCAGTAACTTAAGAAAACTAAGCGAGAACTTGACAAATTCGGAGCATTACTAGCAAAACCCCTAGGGCCCACGATAATCAAACTAAGGGACCTAGGCTAAGGCCCAAGCCCACCTACGACCCAAATAGGGGCCCAACCCATGACGTGGCCAAACATAATTAATAATCTATAACTATGCATGGACCCCAGCAATTAAAGGTACGCATTCATTAATCCCTTAATAACGAGATTTGACTTTCTAAGAGTTCTTTGCTGGCTTGAGCATCGAAGTCTTCTCCGCAGGTAACCCCTCTCGGGTCCAAACCGGTCCAAACCGACATACCCACAGATAGCATATGCCAGCCAAAAGGAAGCTTACTGAGGAGATTGCAGATTGAGGTAAGGTAATGTTTGTGTCTGACATCTCTTATTTTTTCTCCGCATGAATAATTTTAAATTTGGAAAATTTCATGTTTTGGTACGCCTTTTTCATTTTTTTACCATTTTCACCATTTACAATTTAAATAATTCATATTTTTTATAGTAAAATTGTTCAACATTTCAAGCGAAACACGTTGGGCAATAGGTGTATTACAATTTTAAAATTTTCCTCTTTTGGTAACACTTTTTTAATATATTTTTTTTACCCTTTTCACCATTTACAATTTTGTTAACACCAATCCCTTAGGAGTATTGCACAACGTGTTTCTTTTGAAATGTTGAACAATTTTTATATATAACATGAGTTATTTAAATTGTAAATGGTGAAAAAGGTTAAAAAAATTAAAAAAGTATTACCAAAAGATGAAAATTTTCAAATTGTAATACATTTATTCCCTTTGAGTAACGACAAAGTGTTTCTTTTGAAGTTTTGAACAATCTTCATAAATAAAATATGAATTATTTAAATTGTAAACGATGGAAACAATAAAAAAAATGAAAAAAACGTTACCAAAAGATGAAATTTTTAAAATTTAAAAACACCATCCCCTTTGAGTTTTGCCCGTGTTTCTTTTGAAAAGTTGAACAATTTTTATATATAACACATAAGTCATTTAAACTGTAAAAGGTGAAAAGGATAACAAAACAATTAAAAAGTGTTACAAATCAATGAAAATTTTCAAATAGTAATACACCAATTCCCTGTGAGTATTGGCAAAATTTTTTATTTGAAATGTTAAACAATTTTGATATATAGAATATGAATTATTTAAATTTTTTATGGTTAAAACGGTAAAAAAAATGAAAAAAGCGTTACCAAAAGATGAAATTATTTAAATTTAAAAACACCAATCCCCTTCGAGTATTGCCCAACGTGTTTCTTTTGAAATGTTGAACAATTTTTAAATATAACAAGAGTCATTTATATTGTAAGCGGTGAAAATGGTAAAAAAAATTAAAAAAATGTTTCCAAAAGATGAAAAATTTCAAATTTAAAAACACCAAGTCCGTTTGAGTAATGACCAATGTGGTTCTGTTGAAATTTTGAACAAATTTCATATACAAAATATGAATTATTTGAACTGTAAACGGTGAAAACAGTAAAAAAATTATAAAAGCGTTACCAAAAGATGAAAACTTTAAAATTTAAAAACACCAATCCCCTCTGAGTATTGCCTAACGTGTTTTTTTGAAATGTTGTACAATTTTTATACATAAAATATGAATTATTTAAATTGTAAACTCTGAAAATAGTTAAAAAAGTGAAAAAATTTGTACCAAAAGATGAAATTTTCAAATTTGAAAAGACAAGTGCCCTCTGAGTATTGCCCAAAGTGTTTTTTTTTAAATGTTGAACAATTTTTATATCTGAAATATGAATTGTTTAAATCGTAAATGGTAAAAACGATAAACAAAAATTGAAAAAAACATTAGCAAAAGATGAAATTGTTTAAATTTAAAAACACCAATCCGTTATGAGTATTGCCCAACGTGTTTCTTTAGAAATGTTGAACAATTTTTAAATATAACAGGAGTTATTTAAATTGTAAACGGTGAAAATGGTAAATAGAAAATTAAAAAAGTGTTTCTAAAAGATGAAAATTTTCAAATTTAAAAACATCAACCCCGTTTGAGTAACGACCAATGTGATTCTGTTGAAATTTTGAACAAATTTCATATACAAAATATGAATTACTTAAACTATAAACGGTGAAAACGGTAAAAAAAATGAAAAAATTAGTACCAAAAGATGAAAGTTTTCAAATTTAAAAACAGTAATCCCCTCTGAGTATTGCCCAATATGAATCATTTACATTGTAAATTGTTAAAAGGGTTAAAAAACATAAAAAAGTGTTACCAAAAGATGAAAATTTACAAATTTAAAAACACCAATGCCCTTTAAATATTTCCAGATGTGTTTCTTTCAAAATGTTAATCAATTTTTATATATAAAATATGAATAATTTAAATTGTAACCAATGAAATAGTTAAAAAAATTAAAAAACGTGTTGCCAAAACATGAAAATTTTGAAATTTAAAAACACTAATTCCCATTGAGTAACGACCAAAGTGGTTCTATTGAAATTTTGAACAAATTTCATTTATAAAATATGAATTATTTATTTGTAAATTGTTTAAACGATAAAAAAAATGAAAAAAGCATTACCAAATGATGAAAAATTGAAAATTTAAAACATTAATCCCCTTTGAGTATTGCTCAACGGTTTTGTTTTGAAATAATGAACAAATTTTATATACAAAATATGAATTATATAAATTATAAACGGTGAAAATGGTGAAAAAAATTAAAAAAATATTACCAAACGATGAAATTTTTCAAATTTAAAAACACCAATTCCCTAAGAGTATTGCCCAATATGTTTCTTTTTAAATGTTGATCAATTTTTATATATAACATATGAGTTATTTAAATTGTAAATGGTGGAAAAGGTAAAAAAAAAATGGAAAAAGTGTTACCAAATGATAAAATTTTATAAATTTAAAAACACCAATCCTCTCTGAGTATCGCCGAACGTGTTTCTTTTGAAATGTTGAACAATTTATATATATATATGTATATATATATATATATATGTATATATATATATATATATATATATATATATATATATATATATATGTATATATATATATATATACATATATGTATATATATATATATATATATATATATTTTGTTAAAACTATATTTTTCCTTGTAATACGTACTAGATTTTTGAAGATGTTATATTAAATATATTACCAAAATGGGATATATTTATACTTTTAATTTTTAGAGTTTAATATAATATATGCATATTAAATTTTATATAAATAAAACAATTATTTTAATATGAATTTTAAATTAATTATTTATAAAATTCAATAACTCATTATAATCATTAAAAATAAATATACACTATGATTAAAGAATAGTTTTTTTTTTCAACTTTCCTTATATATACTTTTTCCGAATTTAATACCAAGAAAAAAAATTCACTTATGATCATCTGATTTTAATAGTTTCATATACTTTTCTTGAATGATTATATTTCAATTAAATAAATAGAAATACTAATAAAGTTAGTTAAAATATTTTAACATTTGACCAAAAAACAGGAATTTTATTTTAGCTGTATTAAAGTTTGTAGAGAGTATTTAAATTTTTTAATCACTGCTTCAAAACCTTTTAAATAATGGGGATGAATAAACAATTAATAGCTAGTTTATGACAATTAACAAATCCTAGGCACAGAACAAAAAAGGAGGAGACACGCAGAGCAGAGGGAGGAAGAAAGGGTAGGAGAAGATGTGGGAATCAATTGTTTTGACGGTGGTTGCCACCGCCGGCAACAACATCGGCAAAATCCTTCAGAAGAAGGGCACCGTCATTCTTCCTCCTCTCTCTTTCAAGCTCAAGGCATCTTTCTCTTTTCTCAATTCCACATTCTTTTTCCCATTTTCATGTCCATGATTTGCTTCCCCTTCAAAATCTCCCCTTTGAACATAACTATTCCATTTCAAGCATACGCATTTGTTTTTCTTTGATGTGGATGTACCTGAACCCTGAAACTTACAATTTGCGAGGTTTATTTGTTGGAATGAAGAAATTGGGTACATGCACGAGGGTGTGTATGAACGTGGGATTTTGGGTGCAGGATATTTCATTAAAGATCCCATTTTTCATTGAATAACGTGTGATCAGGAAGTCACTGTTTGATTAAGGATTTACATTGGCATGGTATTTGGTACTTGTTGACAATTGTGTTGTATTTGCAGGTCATAAGGGCATATGCTTTGAACAAAACCTGGCTCATAGGTTTTCTGATGGATATATTTGGGGCACTGTTGATGTTAAGGGCATTAGCCCTGGCTCCTGTAAGTGGTTCAGTCATGCCTATGATAGAAGCATAATTCTGAAGAAAACTAAACGATATTACGCTATCAACAGCAGAATCTTCTAGTCCCTTACCCTAATTTTGTATTTGTGTAATTTGGTTGTTCTTCTGATTTAGGTCTCTGTCATCCAACCAGTTTCTGGCTGTGGACTGGCAATCCTTTCAGTCTTTTCTCATTTTTATCTCAAGGAAGTCATGAATGTTGTTGATTGGGTGGGCATTACCTTCGCAGGTTTCGGTACAATAGGTAATGTAAGTTTTAGATTGCTAAAGTAAAGAGCACTTAGTTTAGCTGCTTTTTATGGTTGTTGAAGTAATGACAAAAAATCTATATTCTCTTTCCTTTTGTTTCTCACTGACAAAAAGAGAAAAATTAAAATCTTGTGCATTTATTGACAATTCATTTTGTTTATTGTGACGGTAAATTTTCCAGGTTTTTATATGTAGTCAGAGTTTGAGTCAATATAAAAACTATAAATGGTGATGGACTGATGATGCGACCATTTTATTTTTATATATTGTGCAGTATGCACTTGTGTTGTGTAGCTGAGCAGTGCATTGGGATGTCGTGGAATATTCCTGGTTTATCATCTTGCTGCTAATAAAATCAACTTTGCAGTCGGTTGCTTGCATCATATGTGTCATTCTATTGATACTAGAGTAAGGATTAGGTATTCAATTTGTTAATATGCTCTTTTATTATATTTAGGAGTTGGTGCCGGAGGTGAGGAGCAAGGGGCTGCTGCTCTGTCTATATTTCACATACCGTGGCTGGCATTTGTTGTTTTCATCTTGTTTGTAGGTACCCTGTCTCATGCTCTGGTCCATTATTTACCAACTTTCTTTAAAGTCAATAGGAAGGCATTACTGTGGTGTCATGGAACTAATCATCCAGCAGTATTTTTTTTTTTCACAAACCTGAATGCATGATTACAAGCCTTACGATTTTTATTGGCATAACGTTTCTATAAAGAGTGTAGGGTCATTTGTGCACCAAAGAAACATTACTATTTTTTAGTTTAAAACAGCTATTGTTTCTAATTGGTAGAACCACTTATACAGATAATGCTTAATGGATGGCTTCGAATATGTCGGCGTAATCGAAGAGAACAAGAGATGGTAATTAATGTTTTAATCATGACGGGTGTCTTCGTTCTTACATGTTATGCCTCTCATATCAATCTAATGGGATATATTGTCCTTTATTATTCTTCCATGGCCTGACGTTTTAAGTGATGCAGATTGAATATGATGTTGTTGAGGAAATTATTTATGGCTTGGAATCTGGAATTTTGTTTGGGTACTGTTACTTCCCTACCACATTTATATGTCGTGCTCTTAGATGGACTCATTTCTCTTCCTTCATTTACCTCAACTCCTTAATGTTGGGATGAAGATGACGGCAATTAAGTGTTTATCTTTCCTTTTCTTTCAAATCAAGAATGCTCTCGGTTGAATAATGCAGCTAGTAATATAACAAGGCATTTAAAACAAACATGATCTGCTTTTTATAACTATGAGCATTTAACAATATACAAGTTTTCATTGCTTACAGTATTTTCATTTATGAAGTCCAATCCGTAGTTCATTTAGATTTGTCAGTTTTTATTAAGTATCACTACTTTCTGTGGGCTACGAAGAAAACCAGCTGATGATAAGATATAACATTACACAGAAAACACACACAGAGATAACAAAACTTGATTATAATTCTAACTTCCAAGTCCTTACTCTTAATTCTATTAATATGAAAATGCAGGATGGCCTCTGTAATATCAAAGATGGGGTTCCTGTTCCTGGAGCAAGGCTTCCCTAAGCTGTTGGTTCCTATATGCTTAATCGTAAGTGTCTGTTCAAGTGGTACAGGCTTTTACTATCAGGTACTTTGAAGACCTTTTCATACTATTTACTTTTGTATTGTGAACTATTACATCCCTTAAGCCAATTTCAGTCAAACAGGATAGTAACCCCTTTTATTTTTACTGCTCCAAATGCAGACACGTGGTCTAAAACACGGGAGGGCTATTATAGTTTCTACATGCGCCGCTGTGGCATCAATTTTGACTGGTGTACTAGCTGGGATGCTTGCTTTGGGTGAGCGACTTCCTTCGGCCCCGAAAGCTCGCATGTTACTCCTTCTAGGATGGTAATGATTGACTATATACTATTATTTCTTTGTGTATTTTCCTTTGTAAGTTCTCCATGCAAAAATGAATTCCTAGTTCTCTAGTTGTATACTTCACTCCCTCTGTTAATAGTGGCATTGCATTCATGAGCATATCCTGTTCTGCTTCTGATATTTGATGCAAATCTTTTTCTGATTTAGTTGAATGCCTTTATCTATAATGTTGGTGTTCTCAAATAAGATGGACACCTTCAAGTTTTTGTCAGGAATACTTTAATTGGAAATGTTTTGCTGCAGGCTACTTATTATTGTTGGGGTGATTTTACTTGTTGGTTCAGAAAAGCTAGTGAAATTCTTTCGACTGTATTCACACCGCTTTAAAAGAAGCAACGTTGACAAAAACTATAGCCATAGAAGATCTGCAACTTCCCGTATTAAGGAAACTAGCCCAACTGATGTCATTCAAGCAGCGACCGTAAATCATTTACTCTAATAATCTTCCAAAGAAAGAACATGATTCATTCTCAGGATTCACCCTCACCTCTTGAAGAAGATCCCTTTTGTAAGGATAGGTTGTTTGTGTACAGTGGTTGCTTTTATCAGAGGGCATGAATTTTTAGGAATCATTCCTTCTGGCTCACATATAATTCATTAACTTTCTGATTTTCTGATGCTACTTGTATAAGCTAGTCATGAACTTCTGATATTTCTGAATGTTGTAAATGAGGATGGTATAGTAACATGCAGAATGCTAGTATAGCATGGAAACAGCTTGCAGGCTGTACTACAGAATACTTCATTCTTAATTTCATATGTTAATGTAGTAGCAACAAATGTTCTTTGAGAATGAATATAGTTTGTGTTGCCGAGTAATACAAGAAGGTTGTACTGTTATCCACCGGAACTTTTCATTTGGGCAAAAGGGTCGATTCTATGAGAAGGCCATAAACCCTCTGTTGAAGGGAAACATAATGATGTTTTGATCCTGACAGCTAGAGACAATACATTTCCTTTCGATTTAATGTTAAGATTGTGAGGCATTTTTAGAGTAAATATATTCTTACCTTTTCACTTTGTAATTTTTTTTTTTCTCTTGATTGCACATTCTATACTTAAGATAAATCAAAATGAAAGTCAGTGACATTAGGAGTTTTAAGCCGAGATAATCCACGCAGGTGTTCTGGTCTTCTCTCTAAATTGCACATTAATCCAACCTTATAGTTTAGAAGTCGAAATCTAAGATACTTTAAGTATTTTTTTTTCAACTTCTGAGACGTATTTTAATAAATAAAATTGTGATAGAGTATAGGTTTTAAAGTGAACAATACCATAAATGAAGGATGATTGATCCTAACAATATTACTGGATGGACTGAATTACTCAACGGAATTTAACGCATTTCAAAATCACAACACATATCCTTTTCTTTCCCTATTAGTTAACATTTATGTTATTAATAAAATATTTTCCTTTTTACTATATATAATTTTTTCATTTGACTTTTCAAATAATATTTTACCTTTTAACTAACAATTTTTTAAAATCAATTTTATTAATTTTACCATCAGTGTCCGTTTTTTTAATTTAATTGTTTTTTCAAATTTAACGATTTTGTAAAGCTAGAATAACTCTGTAATAAAAAAAATTATAGTATAATTGCAAAATTTAATTATATTTGATTATAAAAAAGAAAAAAGAATACACACCGGTGTATGTAATGAGGAGACTAAAAATGATGTGTCCTGGAGTGGAATTTTTCATATAATACTGATTTGTTACAAAAAAACGCGAAACGGTTCGACAATCTCTTTCTTTCTTCCCTCTCTCTTGTTTGTCTATTCAGGATCACCCTTCAAAGAAAAAAAGTTTATGATTGAACACATCATCTTGATATGGAGCTTGCCCTTTTTGTCTTCTTTTCTTTGTTCTTGTAATGGTTTTGGTTTGAATTGAAAACCCTTATTTTCTTTTCTTTGTTCTTCTAATGCCGCAAAGAAAGCATCCAATTGAATGGAGGACATCGACGCTGCGATGCAGGTATAATATGTGAATTAATCTATCATTATTAGAAAAATGGTAATATTGTCCTATTTTTTTCAACCAGAAGGGTTGATTTTTGTAACTTATAATCAAACTTGTAGTACATAAGAAATACATCGTTTTAGATAATAACAAAAATTGATCAATACATGTTCAAACTTTGTGCGAAAATTAATACGTAACTCTCCACTTAATTATTTATTATGCCCCACTTATTTGCTTATTTTTTTCTTCAACGCAGTCACCTAGTGCAAGTAATCAGGGATAATTTTTGTAAGTTATAATCAAACTTGTGGTACATAAGAATTGAATCCCTTTGAATAATTAAAAAAATTTGATCAATAAATTTTAAAACATTGTACGAAAACTAATACGTAGATCTTCACTTATTTGTTTATTATGCCACATTTATTTGCCTATTTTTTTCTTCAAGGCAGCCACCTAGTGCAAGTAATAAGGGTTGATTTTTCTAACTTATAATCAAACTTGTGCTACATAAGGAAATGCATCCTTTGGATAAAAACAAAAGAGTTGATCAGTACATGTTAAAAATTTGTACGAAAACTAATACGTAGCGCTCCACTTAATTGTTTATTATGTCCCACTTATTTGTCTATTTTTTTTCAAGGCAGCCACCTAGTGCAAGTAATAACAGATTTTTCTAACTTATAATCAAACTTATGGTACATAAGAAGTGCATCCTTTGAATAATTAGAAAAAGTTGATCAATACAATTTAAAAGGTTGTACGAAGACTAATATGTTGCTCTCCACTAATTTGTTTATTATGCCCCACTTATTTGTCTAATTTTCTTCAAGGCACCCACCTAGTGCAAGTAATAAGGGATGATTTTTGTAAATTATAATCAAACTTCTAGTACAAAAGAAGTGCATCCCTTTGAATAATTTTAAAAAATTCATCAATAATTTTAAAACTTTGTACGAAAACTAATACGTAGCTCTCCACTTATTTGTGTACTATGCTCCACTTATATACCTATTTTTTTTTTCAAGGCAGCCCCTAGTGCAAGTAATAAAGGTTGATTTTTGTAACTTATAATCAAACTTGTGAAACATAAGAAAAGCATCCCTTTGAATAATAAAAAGAATTGATCAGTACATTTAAAAATGTTGTACGGAAACTAATATGTTGCTCTCCACTTATTTATTTATTATGTCCCACTTATTTGTCTATTTTTTTCTTAAAGGCAGCCACTTAGTGCAAGTAATAAGGGTTGCTTTTTGTAACTTATAATCAAAATTGTGGTAAATCAGAAAAACATCCATTTGGATAATAAAAAAAATGGATCAGTACATTTTAAAACTTTGTACGAAAACTAATACGTAGCTCTCCACTTATTTTTTTATTATGCCCCACTTATTTGTCTACTATTTTCTTCAAGGCAGCCACCTAGTGCAACTAATAAGGGATGATTTTTGTAACTTATAATCAAACTTGTGTTACATAAGAAATTCATTGCTTAGGATAATAAAAAAAATTGATCAATACATGTTCAAACTTTGTACGAAAACAAATACGTAGCTCTCCACTTATTTGTTTATTATGTCCCACTTATTTGCCTATTACCTAGTGCAAGAATTAAGGGTTGATTTTTGTAAGTAATAATCAAACTTGTGGTATATGAAGTGCATCCTCTGAATAATTAAAAAAATTGATCAATAAATTTTAAAACTTTGTACAAAAACTAATACGTAACTCTGCACTTATTTGTTTGTTATGCCCCACTTATTTGTCTATTTTTTTCTTAAAGGCAGCCACCTAGTGCAAGTAATAAGGGTTGATTTTTGTAACTTATATTCAAACTTGTGTTACATAAGGAAATGCATAGCTTTGGATAATAACAAAAAAGTTTATCAGTACATGTTAAAACTTTGTACGAAAACTAATATGTAGCTCTCCACTTATTTGTTTATTATGTCCCACTTATTTGCCTTTTTTTTTCCGGGGCAGCCACCTAGTGCAAGAATAAGGGATGGTTTTTGTAACTTATAATCAAACTTGTGAAAGTTAAGAAAAGCATCCCATTGAATAATAAAAAAAATTGATTAGTACATTTTAAAACGTTGTACGAAAACTAATATGTTGCTCTCCACTTATTTGTTTATTATGCTCCACTTATTTACCTATTTTTTTCTTGAAGGCAGTCACCTAATGCAAGTAATAAGGGTTGATTTTGTAAACTTGTGAAAGTTAAGAAAAACATCCCTTTGAATAATAAAAAAAAATTGATCAGTACATTTTAAAACGTTGTACGAAAACTAATATGTAGCTCTCCACTTATTTGTTTGTTTTGCCCCACTTATTTGTCTATTTTTTTCTTCAAGGCAGCCACCTAGTGCAAGTAATAAGGGATGATTTTTGTAACTTATAATCAAACTTGTGGAAAGTTAAGGAAAGCATCCGTTTGAATAATAAAAAAAAAATGATAAGTACATTTTAAAACGTTGTACGAAAACTAATATGTTGTTCTCCACTTATTTGTTTATTATGCTCCACTTATTTGCCTATGCTTTTGTTCAAGAGTGCAAGTAATAAGGGTTAATTTCGTAAGTTATAATCAAACTTGTGCTACATCAAAAAAAAAAAACCCTTTGGATAATAAAAATAAATTGATCAGTACATTTTCAAACTTTGTACGAAAACTAATATGTTCTCTCTAATTCTTTGTTATTTATGTCCCACTTATTTGCCTATTTTTTTCTTCAAAATAGCTACCTAGTGCAAGTAATAAGGGTTGACTTTTATAACTTATAATCAAACTTGTGGTACATCAGAAAAACATCTATTTGGATAATAAAAAAAATGGATACGTACATTTTAAAACTTTGTACAAAAACCAATACGTAGCTCTCCACTTATTTGTTTATTATGCCCCACTTATTTGTCTACTATTTTCTTCAAGGCAGCCACCTAGTGCAAGTAATAAGGGATGATTTTTGTAACTTATAATCAAATTTGTGTTACATAAGAAATGCATTGCTTGGGATAATAAAAAAAATTGATCAATACATGTTCAAACTTTGTACGAAAACCAATACATAGCTCTCCACTTATTTGTTTATTATGTCCCACTTATTTGACTATTTTTTTCTTCAAGGCAGCCACCTAGTACAAGAAATAAGGGTTGATTTTTTTAAGTAATAATCAAATTTGTGGTACATATGAAGTGCTTCCCTCTGAATAATTAAAAAAATTGATCAATAGATTTTAAAACTTTGTACAAAAACTAATATGTAGCTCTGCACTTATTAGTTTATTATGTCCCACTTATTTGTCTATTTTTTTAAGGCAGCCACCTAGTGCAAAAAGTAAGAGTTGATTTCTGTAAGTTATAATTAAACTTGTGGTTCATAAGGAAATGCATACCTTTGGAGAATAAAAAAAAAATTGATCAGTACATGTTAAAACTTTCCTATTGTTTTCTTCAAGGCAGCCACCTAGTGCAAGTAATAAGGGATGATTTTTGTATCTTATAATCAAACTTCAAGTGCCTATGGAAATGCATACCTTTGAATAATAAAAAAAAGTTGATCATTACATTTTAAAACTTTCTACGAAAACAAATACGTTGCTCTCCACTTATTTGTTTATTATGACCCACTTATTTGTCTATTTTTTTCTTCAAGGCAGCTACCTAGTGCAAGTAATAAGGGTTGATTTTTGTAACTTGTAATCAAACTTGTGGTACATCAGAAAAGAATCCCTTTAAATCATAAAAAAAATTGATCAGTACGTTTAAAAACGTTGTACAAAAACTACTATGTTGCTCTCCACTTATTTGTTTATTATGCCCCTTTTATTTGCCTATTTTTTCCTCAAGACAGCTACCTAGTGCAAGCAATAAAGGTTTATTTTTGTAATTTATAATCAAAATTGTGGTACATCAGAAAAACATCCCTTTGGATAATTAAAAAAAAATGATCAATAAATTTTAAAACTTTGTACGAAAACTTATACGTAGCTCTCTACTTATTTGTTTATTATGCCCCACTTATTTGCCTATTTCTTTCTTAAAGGCAATCACCTAGTGCGAGAAATAAGGGTTGATTTTTGTAACTTATAATCAAACTTGTGGTAAATAAGGAAATGCATCCCTTTGCATAATAAAGAAAAGTTGGTTAGTACATGTTAAAACTTTGTACGAAAACTATTGTGTAGCTCTCCACTTATTTGTTTGTTATGCCCCACTTATTTGCCTTTTTTTTTCAAAGCAGAAACTAGTGCAAGTAATAAGGAACGATTTTTGTAACTTATAATCAAGCTTGTGAAAGTTAAGAAAAGCATGCCTTTTAATAATAAATAAATATTGATCAGTACATTTTAAAACGTTTTACAAAAAATAATATGTTGCTCTCCACTTATTTGCTTATTATGCTCCACTTATTTTCCTATTTTTTTCTTCAAGACAACCACCTAGTGCAAGTAATAAGGATTGATTTTGTAACTTATAATCAACTTGTGCTACATCAGAAACACATCCCTTTGGATAATAAAAAATATTGATCAGTACATTTTAAAACTTTGTACGAAAACTAATATGTTGCTCTCCACTTATTTATTTCTTATGCCCCACTTATTTGCCTATTTTTTTCTTCAAGGCAGCCACCTAGTGCAACTAATAAGGATTGATTTTTGTAACTTATAATCAAACTTGTGGTACATCAGAAAAACATTCCTTTGGATAATAAAAAAATTTGATCAATGCATTTTCAAACTTTGTACGAAAACCAATATGTAACTTTCCACTTATTTGTTTTTTATGCCCCACTTATTTGTCTATTTTTTTTCTTCAAGGCAGCCACCTAGTGCAAGTAATGAGGTATGATTTTTGTAACTTATAATCAAACTTGTGCTACATCAGAAAGAAAAACCCTTTGGATAATAAAAAAAATCTATCAGTACATTTTAAAACTTTTTACGAAAACTAATATGTAACTCTCCACTTATTTGTTTATTATGCTCCAATTATTTACCTATTTTTTTCTTCAAGGCAGGCACTTAGCGCAAGTAATAAGGGTTGATTTTTTAACTTATAATCAAAATTGTGGTACCTATGGAAATGCATACCTTTGGATAATAAAATAAAGTTTATCACTATATTTTAAAACTTTCTACGAAAACAAATACGTTGCTCTCCATTTATTTGTTTATTATGCCCCACTTATTTTCCTATTTTTTCTTCGAGGCAGCCACCTATTGCAAGTAATAAGGGTTGATTTTTGTAACTTGGAATCAAACTTGTGGTACATCAGAAAAACATCCCTTTAAATAATAAAAAAAAATTGATCAGTACATTTAAAAACATTGTACAAAAGATAATATGTTGCTCTCCACTTATTTGTTTATTATGCCCCTTTTATTTGCCTATTTTTTTCTTCAACACAGCCACCTAATGCAAGTAATAAAGGTTTATTTTTGTAATTTATAATCAAACTTGTGGTACATCAGAAAAACATCCCTTTGGATAATTAAAAAAAATGATCAATAAATTTTAAAACTTTGTACGAAAACTAATACGTAGCTCTCCACTTATTTGTTTATTATGCCTATTTCTTTCTTAAAGGCAGCCACATAGTGCAAATGATAAGGGTTGACTTTTGTAACTTATAATCAAACTTGTCGTAAATAAGAAAATGCATCCTTTGAATAATAAATAAAATTTGATCAGTACATTTTAAAACGTTGTATGAAAACTAATATGTTGCTCTCCACTTATTTGTTTATTATGCTCCACTTATTTGCCTATTTTTTTCTTCAAGACAACCATCTAATGCAAGTAATAAGGATTGATTTTGTAACTTATAATCAAACTTGTGCTACATCAAAAAAACATCCCTTTCGATAATAAAAAAAATTGATCAGTACATTTTAAAACTTTGTACGAAAACTAATATGTTGCTCTCCACTTATTTGTTTTTTATGCCCCACTTATTTGTCTATATTTTTCTTCAAGTCAGCCACCTAGTTCAAGTAATAAGTGATGATTTTTGTAACTTATAATCAAACTTGTGGTACATTAGAAAAACATCCCTTTGGATAATAAAAAAAAATTGATTAGTGCACTTTAAATCTTTGTACGAAAACTAATACGTAGCTCTCCACTTATTTGTTTATTATGTCCCACCTATTTGCCTATTTTTTTTCTTCAAGGCAGCCACCTAGTTCAAGTAATAAGTGATGATTTTTGTAACTTATAATCAAACTTGTGTTACATAAGAAATGCATCGTTTTGGCTTTGGATAATAAAAAAAATTGATCAATACATGTTCAAACTTTGTACAAAATCAATACATAGCTCTCCACTTATTTGTTTATTATGTCCCACTTATTTGTCTATTTTTTTCTTCAAGGTAGCCACTAGTACAAGAAATATGGGTTGATTTTTGTAAGTTATAATCAAACTTGTGGTACATACGAAGTGCATCCCTTTGAATAATTAAAAAAAAAATTGATCAATAAATTTTAAAACTTTGTACCAAAACTAATACGTATATCTCCACTTATTTGTTTATTATTTCACAATTTTTTGCTTATTTTTTTCTCCAAGGTAGCCACCTAGTGCAAGTAATAAGGGTTGATTTTTGTAACTTATTATCAAACTTCTGCTACATAAGTAAATGCATCCTTTGGATAATAAAAAAAAGTTGATTAGTACATGTTAAAACTTTGTGCTAAAACTAATATATAGCTCTCCACTTAATTGTTCATTATGTCCCACCTATTTGCCTATTTTTTTCTTCAAGTCAGCTACCTAGTGCAAGTAATAAGGAATGATTTTTGAAACTTATAATCAAGCTTGTGAAAGTTAAGGAAAGCATCCTTTTGAATAATAAATAATAATTGATCAGTACATTTTAAAACGTTGTACGAAAACTAATATCCACTTATTTGTTTTTTATGCTCCACTTATTTGCTTATTTTTTTCTTCAAGACAACCACCTAGTGCAAGTAATAAGGATAGATTTTGTAACTTCTAATCAAACTTGTGCTACATAAAAAAACATCCCTTTGGATAATAAAAAAAATTGATCAGTGCATTTTAAAACTTTTGACGAAAACTAATATGTTGTTCTCCACTTATTTGTTTATTATGCTTCATTTATTTGCCTATTTTTTTCTTCAAGACAGCCACCCAGTGCAAGTAATAAGGGTTAGTTTTTGTAACTTATAATCAAACTTGTGGTACATCAGAAAAACATCCCATTGGCTAATAAAAAAAATTGATCAGTACATTTTAAAACTTTGTACGAAAACTAATACGTAGCTCTCCACTTATTTGTTTATTATGCCACACTTATTTGCCTATTTTGTTCTTCAAGGCAGCCCACCTAGCGCAAGTAATAAGGGTTGATTTTTGTAACTTATAATCAAACTTGTGGTACATAAAGAAATGCATACCTTTGGTTTGGATAATAAAAAAAAGTTGATCAGTACATGTTAAAACTTTGTACGAAAACAAATACGTTGCTCTCCACTTATTTGTTTATTATGCCTCCCTTATTTGCCTATTATTTTCTTCAAGGCAGCCACCTAGTTAAAGTAATAAGGGTTGATTTTTGTAACTTAATCAAACTTGTGGTACATCAGAAAAGCATCGCTTTGGATAATCAAAAAAATTGTATAATACATTTTCAAACTTTTTTGTACGAAAACCAATATGTAGCTCTCCACTTATTTGTTTATTATGCCACACTTGTTTGCCTATTTTTTTTCTTCAAGGCAGCCCCTAGTGCAAGTAATACGGGTTGATTTTTATAACTTATAAGCAAACTTGTGGTACATCAGAAAAACATCCCTTTGGATAATAAAAAAAAAAAATTGATCAGTACATTTAAAACTTTGTACGAAAACTAATATGTAGCTCTCCACTTATTTGTTTATTATGCCCCACTTATTTGCCTTTTTTTTCAAGACAGCCACCTAGTGCAAGTAATAAGGGATGATTTTTGTAACTTATAATCAAACTTGTGTTATATAAGAAACACATAGCTTTGGATACTAAAAAAAATGATCAATACAAGTTCATACTTTGTACGAAAACTAATATGTAGCTCTCCACTTATTATTTTATTATGCCCCACTTATTTCCTATGTTTTTCTTCAAGACAGTCACCTAGTGCAAGTAATAAGAATTGATTTTTATAACTTATAATCAAACTTGTGGTACATAAGGAAATGCATCCCTTTGGATAATAAAAAAAAATTGATTAGTACATGTTAAAAATTTGTACAAAAAGTAATATATAGCTTTCCACTTATGTGTTTATTATGTTCCACTTATTTGCCTATTTTTTTCTTCAAGGCAACCACCCAGTGCAAGTAATAAATGTTGATTTTTGTAACTTATAAACCAACTTCTGAAACATAAGAAAAGCATCCCTTTGAATAATAAAAAAAAATTGATCAGTACATTTTAAAACTTTGTACGAAAACTAATACCTAGCTCTCCACTTATTAGTTTATTTTGTCCCACTTATTTGCCTATTTTTTTCTTCAAGGATCCACCTAGTGCAAGTAATAAGGGTTGATTTTTGTAACTTATAATCAAACTTGTGGTACATAAGAAGTGAATCCCTTTGAATAATTAAAAAAATCAGTCGCTACCCCTCCGATACGAAAAAAATTATGCATCATTCTCATTACTCAGTACATTTTAAAACTTTGTACGAAAACAAATACCTAACTGTTCACTTATTTGTTTATTATACACCACTTATTTGCCGTCAATTGCTTAGTTTAAGGACTCCTGCTATTTGAAGTTTAAAATAAAGCATGGACATAAACATAAGACTCTTTTGATGACTTATTATTACTTGGACTCGTGAGAATAGATTGGAGGTCTTATTCTTTTCTTATGTTCTTCGCCCTTAGGCACTTTGTCTGTGTGACAGTTGTCAAGGAGGACTTTGGTGCCTTAAGCACTTTTTTGGTAATTGTTGTCATTTCGAACTTTTCAGCTTGTGTGGCATTTTTTTTAGACTCTGAAAATGATCATAAAAGTTAATGATGTCAAAGGGTTAGTGTAATGTGTTTCCTCTTCTCTCTCTGTTTTGTCTTATTTTCTTAGGTGCAATAAAAGAAGTGTAGAAATCACTGTGTTGAACTTGAACTGTAGCTGACTATTCCTTTTTGCAGCATTACACTCCTTCGCACGAACATGTTGCCCCTCATGAGAGATGACAGATGAAGCAATTAGGTAATTATCCAGATGCTGAGTGAGATTGTTATTGATGGAAGGTTTCTCTCCAATATTTAAGTTATGATCTGATTCTGTATCATTTGAGATGTGTACAAGTGCCTGCATTGATGGGGCCATATGTTGTTTGTTACCGTGTACCATGTTGTTTTATTATGTTTTTAAGAATGATATATTTATTATGTTTTTAAAAAATTATTGTTTATTTTTTAATATTTATTAATCATATATCTATCATATATTGTATATTATTATTTTTAAAATAAATTTATCTAACGTATTAAATACGTGTCGTATGCTATACACAACTCCGTGCATGATAGAATAAAACACTACGAGTCTACGATATCACATTGAACCTGTGCCAGCGAGTTGTCTATCCACAACCGAGTTTTGGTAATCCCATAAGTCAAAATTTTGTTTTGTATTATAATAACATCTTGAATGGAAAGGTCAAACATTCCCTTTTTTTCTAAATTAGAAGTCTATTATCCACTCGTTGTGGTATCTAAAATTATTTTTACTTCAAGAACTTTCAGAGCAATTATTTAAATTATACATTCTTCATAAAATGGTTCACTTGGTCCTTGCTTAAAAGTGAAAATATCTTATTTGACATTGATGTACTTGGATGGTGGAAAAAGATGAATTCATAAATTTTTTCTTCTATAATGTCAACTAATCAAATTTTGATTCCTGCTAAAGAAAATGGAAAGAAATGAAGACACCGAAGTTCTTCACCTTCTAGAACTTCCGTGGTACCTCACAACTCTTGTGAATTGATTACCTCTGAGTAGGCTTAAGAAATTTATATTTATTTTCGGTGCTTTGGTTAGGAGTGAAACAAAAATGCCACCTTCATTGCAGAGCATAATTTTCTGTCTTGGTTTTTCTGAGTTAAACAGTTTTTCATATTACAGCTTCCTAGTATCATTTGTATCATTTTTCTACATCTCTAGTCTACACTTATCTTATTTGATTCTGTGACTACTTTGAGATTCTAGAAGAAAAAAATTGGCCCGACAATTCTCAAATTATGATCTGCCAAATGTATGCATTTTTGGTTTGAGGAAGCTGCCAAACAAGGGGTCCCCTTGTTTGCCCAACAGTTCCATGACAGGTTTCATATGTCAGTTGTCAACAACACTGTACTGTTGTCAATCTCAAACTGTAACAAAGTAAAGTGCTTGTTATTGCTTCTTAGTTTAAGATGAAGTGGACACATTAAAGGGTGTAAAGGAAAGAAGGATTTTTCTTCCATGCTCCAACCCAAGTATTCAAGATTCTTCCTTTGAATTCAATGCTGAATGCTCCACAAATATGATTGAAAGGAAGAGGAAGTGAGGAAAGTTTATCTGAATAGTGAGCCCAAGAACACAAATTGTGCAGTGCAGTGGAATACCTGTGCAACCCTTTCAGAGTGGGGATGTGCCAAACAGTTAACAAGTTATGAAGAGGGACCCCTCAAGAGAAGAAGTAATAGCATAGCACTCTCCACTGGGCTTTATCTTCTGATTTAACCATATCACTTGGTCCACCACTACCACTGTCCACCGAAGATACAAGCTCACACTTCTATTCATAATCAGTTAGAATTGAACTTTAAATCTAACTCAATCCCATAACCAATTTGTAAGGTGAGGTTTTGCACTCCACTTATATATATTGTTAATCGGTCTTATCTCTAATCGATATGGAATTTTTAACATAATCTCTTTTGCATCATCACAATCCTTACCTCACCAATCTCAAGGGGACTCAAGGGACATAAAATATTGCTGACATAAAATATCACCTCACCAATCTCAGGGGGACTCAAGCGACATAAAATATCGCTGACATAAAATATCACTAAGAATTCAAGTGTGAGTTTAATTCCAACATTCAGTAAAAATGAGAAATTGAAGTATCACGAATATCAATAAATCTATTGACTTAAAATTTTGGATTGGAAATAATGTCAATATTTTATATGATTGGACTCGATCTCGTTAATCTTGTGTATCGCGTAAAAATCTCCTGTAAACCTAAGAAATAGGAAAGTGCAACACCCTATTCCATCACTCATCAAAGCCAAACAACCCTACGCTGCAGCTCCTGCTTAATACTTCCCTCTGCTTAATAGTTTCAAACATGGCCTCATTTCTCCAACTCAGCACCACTTGCATTACCACATTCACCATTCAAGACTCAATTTCTATGGTTAATGTCAGTAAAAATACTATATTTTGGAAGATTCTGTTTGGTTTCTGTTAAAAGAAGTTATAGGTCTTCGGCCTGTGACCACTTTATGTCACACTCTGCATATTTTACCACTCAGGGTGGTGGTACTTTGTGTATCAGTTTAGAAACCATAATTTTCCTTCTATTTTTTCATACTCCTTTATTGGAGTTTATGAAATAATGTTTCTGTGACAGTATTTTTAGATGAGCATGTTTGCGCCATTAGCATTGGAGAGATTTCAAATATTGTTAATTCAAAAAGAATAAAACAGGACCAAAAGAAAGTTGCAACCATGAAAATATTAATTATTCCTTTTTTCACCTCTACTATTACTTTTCACCTAACCTTTAATTAATTTATATATTTAAAATAAAATAGAAAATCGGCTTTTTTGTATTTAAGGATCTTTTTGACCAAAAAATTGTAAAATAGGATTCGTTGAATTTTTTTTTTGTAAAATTGGGTCAAATCGTTATTGGGGAGGACGACTTTCAAGGTGAAACCATCCTCCCCTAGGCCGGTTTTGCATTTTTTTTTTCAAAAAATAGTGTCGTTATTTCTTATAACGACTTCTACTAAATTGAAAAGTGAAGTCGTACTGTAGCATGACGACTTCACTTTTCATTTCTTTTTTTTTAAACTTCTCAGTTTTAATTTTTTTTTTAGTTTTTCACTTTTCATTATTTTTTTTTTAAATATTTCAATTATTTTTTTCCTTTTTTTAATTGAACTGTTTTGATTATTTTTAGTTTCATTTTTGATTATATTTTTTTAATTTTCAGTTTTCGTTATTTTTTTTTAATTTATAAGTTATCAATGTTTTTTAAATTTATAAGTTATTTGTTTTTTTAAAATATATTAATTTAAAGTTAAATTTTATTCTATTAAATTTTTTACTGTTTATTT
>Ga0209589_1005611_pt1 | contig 21226 bp, 9 predicted proteins | sample CowpeawhiteBW_FD_187525 | JGI IMG/M metagenome (GOLD analysis project Ga0209589, IMG submission 187525) | Root nodule microbial communities of legume samples collected from California USA - Cow pea white BW (SPAdes) (version 2) | ecosystem: Host-associated > Plants > Roots > Nodule | place: USA... | reverse complement strand
TCTGTCTAATGGATTTTTGCCAGCCCAATTTCATCAGACAATTGGGTTCGGTCTTCACCACATTCACAGCTAGGGTTCCAGCATTTCTCACCCAACATTCTTTCATCATCACACATCACGCGAGCTATTCTGATTAGGGTTTTCAATGTTCACCAACACACGAGCCTCACGCCTTCCACCTGCACTTGTCCCAAGCCATTAGGGTTGATGAAGGAGCTGCTCTTCATTTTGCTTATGTTCCGTCCAGTCACGGTTCCAGACCTAGAGCTCCATTAGGGTTTCTCTTATTCGCCGTTAGGACCTTCTGTTAGACGGCAACCATCGTTTCTTTCCTTCCCTTTTCTTTCGGTTGCCTCTCTTCAATAAAGGGGCAATCCATTGATTGTAAAAACAGCTTGGATGAATGAGAATATTGGTTGAGAGTACTCCCACCTTTCATCTTTGCTCAAACCCTAAACCCTAGATTAGGTTTTACCTCGTCGAGTATACCATTCCAGTGAGAAGCTTGAGAGAATCGAGCGTTAACTTCCAATCCGATCTTCCGCTGCGTTTTCCTCGTCGATTCCACCGAACATTCGACGTTTGGAGGCCATTCTCCAACGAACGGAGCACGTTGCCGCCGATCAATGGCGCCGATGGCCTCATCATGTTCTTAAAGAATTTAGAAATTCAGGTGTAATACCATCGTATGATTCAGCTTCTGCTGGCTCAGAGGTATCTATGCAGTCAGAGCTTAGATATTCTTTAATTTCTCCTGAAACACATGAATGAGATTAAGTTCACAAATCTTAGTGATGATTTAGTAAATTCTTAATTATGAATAATGACTTACCTGGAATTGATTCCAAAACAGATTGATTAATTTGATCAACTGTTTCAATTCGACTGGCTAGAATAGCTCTTGATATGAGGAACCCTTCATCTTTGTACTTTTGCATTAATCCTGGATATGTGTTATTGACAATGGCTTGGATAGAATCATTATATTCTGATATTAGTAATTCTGATGGGATTTCTATGTCAACTAATCCATCGTTTGGTTCATTCAATGCACCATTGCCAATTTATATTATCCAGGAAGAAAACTCTTCAATTTCAGCTATAGTAGACTGTTGTAACCCATTTTGCAACAGCCGCATGTTCTTTGTCAAATTCATAATCTGGCAATGATCCCAAAGATAGGATGAGTTGATAGTAGCATGAACAATATCAGACCTGCTTCCATGTGGAATAACAGACAGTATTTGTCTAAAATCTCCTCCAAAAACAACTACTTTGCCACCATAAATTGAATCAGTTTTGTTCTTTTCCCTCATGATGTCTTTTAAAGTACGATCCAATGCTTCAAAACAATATTTGTGAGCCATTGGTGCTTCATACCAAATTATTAGGTTTGCCAATTTCATCAAGTCTGATAGTTCACTACCTTTTGTAATGTTGCAAACAGAGTGCTCCAGTGTAGGAACGGGAATCTTGAATTTAGAATGAGTTGTCCTACCTCCAGGCAATAACAATGAAGCTATGCCACTTGATGCAACTGTCAACACTATTTTTCCTTGAGATCGAAGAGCAGAAGATAAGGTAGTCCACATAAAAGTTTTCCCGGTTCCACCATAATCGTATAAAAAGAACATCCCCCCTTGATCATGATGAACAACATCTATAATCTGTTGAAAAATATGTCTTTGCTCTTCTGCAATTGGTCAGAATTTATTAAGTTATATTTTAATGTCTTCATGAATAATGCATGGAGAAAAGAACACAAACCTGTCATACGGTTAAAGTTAGATTCAAATACATGTAGCTCATCATCCTTGTTGTAATCAAGTTCTGCATATACCAATCTATTTCCACAATAATCTACCACAAAATCATTGGGATAAGGCATAGATGACCATTCCTTTAATGTCCTCCTGTTATTCTGCAAGAGCTTCTCAATCTCAATCAAAGTCAAATTTTGAAGAGTTTCAATATTGAGAATGAGTTTTGCAACACAAAAATTCAGTTAACATACTTGGAACATGAAACATACATTTGATATTCTTTAATTGATTGTACCTTGATTTCTAGCAATAATCCGTTCGTTGTATAGTATTCCATCAGATAACCATTCCCATGTTTTACTCCACAGCTCTTCAGGTTTTAAGACACTATTTGACATAAGGATGATTACAAATAATTTCCTTAAAAAGTGTTCGGATCCCCAATCTTTAGCTTCCTTAATAGCATCGACATATTCGGTATCTTCTGCTAAAAATCCACAAGCTTCACACGCTTCTCTAAATGTAGAATATATTATGTTGTCAATAGTTCGAAGATCTACATATGATTGTGGACCTTTTACTATTGTTAGCATCCTCCTTAAGTAGAAAAGTTCATCAGTTGCTGGGGGAACCCAGATAAGTTTGCCAATGGTGTTGCCCTTTTGTCTTGGTTTCCAACATCTTTGATTCTTGTTATAAACATACTTAGATAAAAATTGAGGATATGTCAAATTCCTTGCATCAGAATATTTTTGTTGCAGTCCATCCAGGTTGTAAACATTGACTCCTTAACTGTTGGTTTTGCAATGATTTCATCAATATCATCATCATCCTTGAAGTACACTAATTACACACCAGGCAAATGAAAAAATAGACGTTCAACAGCTGGATTTCTTCCATGAATAGGAAATGAAAATATTCTCCAACAGGCTTCACATGGGGAAATATATCTACAATCGATATACTGTTTGATTTCATCTATCGCAACTTGAGGTACATTCTCATCATTGCCATTGGAAACTATAGCAGTTGTAATTCTATCATATCCTTTATTGATGTACTTAAATAAGTACTTGATAGAATTGGAACGATTACACCATTCAACATTGACATGAGCTTGATATTTGACCAATATTGTAGGATTGTAAGGGACAACAAAACGATTATCTAGTTCTATGTCATTCTTGACAACAGTGATATCGTTGCTTCTTCGACGATAATGAGGAAAACCATCTTCTGCAATTGTGGTAGTATTTTGGTATTTCTTTGGATAAAATCTCGAACATGAACCATTCTTCATGCATGGAGATGATCTATTAGATAATCCACATGGTCCGTGCATCATATGTTCTTTGACACAGGCATACAATTGTGGCTCCTTTTTGGCACATGGTATTTCAGCTGAAATGACCTTATCTATATCCAAGGCTGTTGGATATTTGCTAGAAGGATGTAAGAATATTAGCAAATGAGCATGTAGTAAACCTCGTTTCTGAAATTCAATACTATACATGTCTGTTAAACACAAATTAACAATTACGTTGTTAGAAGGGTATAATAGTGCAAAATTTGGCCTTCAATCATCAAAATATTAGAACTTACATGCTATTACTCTGTCCAATATATGCTTTTTGGTTAAATCTAATAGCAAATGATCAAATTTGATTCTAAACACTCTTGCAATAATATCTGGCCGGTCTGAAGGACTTAACTTTGAACTCTTTAATATTCGAGATATCTCTGGCCATTTCGGGTTGCAAGTAAAAGTTAGAAAAAGATCTGGGAATCCTACATGACCACATATTGCCATTCCATCAAAATATAATTGATCCATAAATCTTCTGCCACCAACAAAGCTTGATGGAAGCACAAATCGTTTTCCTTTTTCAGAGGCATCAGTTTGGCTTTCATTACTTGGTTGACAAAGGTTATTATACTTATCAACCCTCAGTTTGGATTGATTGTTTCTGATGAATGATAATCTTTCTGACTCAATCATTGTGTATCCATCAACAACAAATTGTTGGAACAATCTTCTAGATCTAAGTATAGTCATTGCCTCAGAATCTCGAGTCTGAATTCTAAAACAAAATCATTCCCTGATTGTTAACCGATTACGTTTTGATGCCAAAGAATCGCGATGACTAATATCATGCCTATAACCATCTTCACCATATGGAAACAACAAAGGATATTGATATCCCAAATAACTGGTGTGCAATTCATTTATTCTTTGCATCTTACCTGTCCTACTTTCCATAATAATATCTCTAGAAGAAGCGCTATCAACATCGCCAACAATTAATGTAGCTACTTCTGAAACCATTGGCATGTTGTATATTCGTCCATCTTTTTGCCTATGTGCGATAAGCCTCAACTTGAGATCATGAAATGGTTGTTCTGCATATCAATCCCTAGCCATTCTGAAAGATTTGCAATGTACATTGTACTTATCAAGCATCTGAGTTAGTGTTCTGACTATTTCAGCATCAATATCATTATGGTTCCTACAATGACATTGAATTTCAAATCAAAATGATAGCCTCATTATATTGAGAATTCAGAAACTATAATAATAGTTAACCTCAAAGATTGAATTCTATTGTGTATCTTGTTACATCAGCTAATGGTGTACAATTTCATCTTTTTGTTTCACGGTGCTTCTGTTGTATGCACGTAGCATTCATCCTCTTGTGTTGGATTATTTATTTCCTTTTTAATCTTGCACTTGTACTGGACTTGGTATTTTCATTATCCATCCTAATAAATAAAACAGTACATGAAAAACATAACACAGCAATACAACATTTCAAAAAAATCTTTAAATGTTATGCAGAGATTTTGTAATAGGTATTCAAGCTTTAAGACGAACTTCCTAGAAAACAATTTTAGATGAAATTAAAAAATCATCCAGCAGCCAAATAATACTCTTCATTGCTCAAGTATAAAATTTGTCTGGTTTAAGTCATCAATAGCCTCACAAATCTAGTGTTCTACCATATTTTTGTAGTTGCATAACAAAATTCTTCATCAGATTCGCATTACTGAAATATTTGGTGTATATATTACTGGATGGAACAATCCATCCATTTTTACCGCCAAAAATAAAACGTGTATAAACTAATAGTAGTACATCAGATATAATTAGAGTTATTAAATGGAGGTCTTTTCAACTTAACATGTCTTATCTGTCACATACACTACATTTTCAATTTAGCTTATTTAACATTAGGTGGAATAACACAATGAAATATTAAGTTGAATACTTTTTTGTTGAGGGAAACCCATCAACAACTTCTCCGTAATAGTACATTCACTACTTCTCTGCAAAATTTAAATGTTCAACAGTAGTATTAGTTTTAAATGCTTGTCCTCTCAATCAATATAATGTCCTTTCAAGAAATCCAAAATCATCCCATCCAAACCAAAAAGTGCCTTAAGTTCTAACTATTTAAGATTTTGCTCGTGCGTTGTATTATTATATTTCATGGATAACTTCTTTATTCCAACAATTTAATCAATTATAAATAACAATGTATTATTATAGTTGTAATCAACAATTCTATTTTGGGGCGCTATTGCATATAAATATTGTGATAATATCATTATTATGTTGCATAATAATGTCAATTCATGGTAGTATTCATTAATATTGAAGTTTAATGAAGAAAATATTCAATATAAGAAATAAAGCAAAACTGTAGTAGTCATTATACTTATTTCTTCTCTGAAATCATTACAAAATAATACTTCAAAACATATAGCAGTAATTTCATAAATTAACAATATAGTTACTTGAAAAAAAAAGATGTAAAATATAATAATAACAATAACATTATATTAGCATTCTACGAAATTGTCTTCTACAATTTTGCACCACCAAAACTATTAAAGGTGATTCACAAAATCCATAAGTACAATTCATCAAAACAGAACCGGGATTGAGTCTACTATAGAAATTACAATATGGTTGACAAAGATAAAAACGTTCCCAAAAATATTTTAACAGACTTTTCCTGGGCACATTAATACATTTATAATTTCTCATTTTTGATACTCTTGGTTGGCTTTGTAGTCTTTGTAGCTGATAACTGAGCTAGAGGAATATCTTCCAGAAAATCAAACTCCATGATACTTGATGGAATGTCTGGAACATCATCAATAGGAGCAAAAACATCTTTAGAGGGCGTCATACAGAAAACTATATCAGGTTCATCATCAGCGGTGGAAGAAAGGCACATCTGCAATGATGAACATAATCATGTTACAGACTCAAGTAATCAGTTATATTACTATGCTAACTGAACTAAAATTATCCTTACCAATGAACTATCAGTATCAGCTGTTAAGTCACATGCAGTATTACCAATACATTCAGCAAGTTCAATTCCCTGCCAACATATATATAATTCATGTCAAACATTGTAAAACAATTTATCTTACAACCAAAATGACCATATTTGAAATACTTACTAAAGAAGTCCCGCTAAAAGTTGGTACATCAGAAAGACTGGCATTGCTACATTTACCAATAACCATTGCCTGCATAATTCATTTGCAATTAGAATTTAAAAAAAAAAACTATCATTGTTGTCATAACAAACAAAATAAAATTCAACTATACTTACTGAGGAATTGGAAGTATCAGGAACTATATCAGATGGACAACTAACAATACATTCACCAACAAATTTATAAAACATACTGCATTTCTTTTACCTTGATCATTTTCTTTCTCAAATCAGCAGCAGATACACCAATTAAATTCATGCAATCTTGGTCCCAAAGCATGAAGTTGGCCACCTTTTTCCCATCAGTCACTTGAATTTCCAGCTTGTATCTACAAAAATTTATATTACAAATAACACTATGACATAAGGCATAACATATAAATTAAAAATTTACTAACCGGATTCTTGGAGAATCATTAAAAGCATCACAACTAAGACACTTAAAGGAACCAACTTCGTGAGTTCTTTTCGTACAAACGTTACACACCAGATAATTCCATCTATCATTTCCTAAGTTAAATTTAAGTGTACGTGCAATAGTAACACAGGAAATCTCCTATATCAATACAAAAAAGGTCAATAATATCATCAACAATTAAAAAATGGACTTAAAAGAAATTTATAAACATGACAACTACCTCTAATACAATGATAATCTCTGAAACACTTTTAACAACGGTTTTATACATAAACCTATCAACATGACTAATCTGTGAAGAGCCACTATATTAACTCCCCTCCTCAAAAGTTTCACTGCCAGAGGTTCTACACATAACACATTTGTTAGTGTTTATGAAAAAAAAAACAATGAACAATACATGGCTAACATATAAACATACTCTGCGAATTACTTCTTAAAATCAATCAGCTCAGGTATGTCATCGCCCATGATCAGTTTCGAACCATTCCAAGAATTAGACAGTGAAATTGGCCATGGACCTATACAAACAAATTAAATTAGATTAAATAATAATGATAATCTAAATATAGTAATGGCATTATTCATACCTGAAGCAGGCTTTATCTTAGCCTGAGTAAGAATAATAGCAACATTAGATGTTTGACTACATGTCCTCCAATAACTCAATAATTTCTCACAATACGAATCCCACAATGTGCAACAGATTATAGCACCACTGCATTAATTACATAACAACAACAAATTACAAAATAGTTATCAAATAATTAAAAAACTATTGTAAATATAAAACACCATACATAATGAAACAAACCTCAAATCTTTGAGGTCAAACACAACATTTTTGGAATGACCTTTCTCCTCTACATTGTCCAGCATACCAATGACATCTAACATGCAAACAAATTAATAGATTAACAAAAAAACAAAATATAGGACACATACATAACAATACAACAATAAACTTACAAACGAACAAATCAGAACAATACTTTCCATCGATGATATCCTTTATACTTTTGAACTTCCAAAGCTTTCTAGGTATGCTTGCAATGGGTTGTGGTCGTATAGACGTTGCTCCTATAAACAACAGCTTAAATGGATGCTCACAAACTCTATATTGAGCTTTGTTCTTCAAGAGTTTAAAGTTATGCATTATGTAACTTTCACCCTCTTTTAGCTTCTCTTCCCAAACACCCATATCTTCCTTCTTAATCATTGCAACAATAACATCACCTTGAACAACAAATTAAAACATATATGGTTAAATATAGTTGTCATCGAATAAAGTAAAATTTACAACATTCTAAAATATGGTACTTTACATTACCTTTTGATCCATCAGAACCATTTCCATACTTCGTTTGGAATCCCAGGACTCAACATACCACAAATCTACGATTCTAACAGCAAGTTTCAACGTCTCCCTTCTTCCATCAATATCCTTGATCATATCAATTTTTTTGCCATCTAATATATGACAATAAGTTAGGTGTTAAGTTTCAACCAACCACACAACAACTTCAAATAAAGAAAACAAAAATAAAGTAAACAAAATATAAAGGTACGAATCTTTTTCAAAAAAAACAAACAAAATAGTCTTCAATATGTTCTAATCATATAAAATTGAAAAAATTAACAAAAAAAAGTCCTGAAAATAACAAAAAATATTTCTTTTCAACAAAAACATCACAACATCTTCAAAAAAAGATGAACAAATAATATATAAAACAAAAGGAAACTTCTATAACGTCTTTTAAAAGATAATACAACACAATAACGAAGTACCAAAAAAAAGGAACAAAATAAGGAACAAAAAATAACATCAGAAAATTCTTTTCAACAAAAACATCACAACGTCTTCTAAGAACGATTAACAAATAATATCTAAAACAAAAAGAAACTTCTATAAACGTGTTTTAAAACATAATACACCACAATCACGAAGTAAAACAACAAAGGATGGAGAAGAAAGATGCATGAAGAACAAAAAACAGTAAATACAAAATATTTAACTTTTAAGAAAATAAAATAAAATATCAACAACAAAGATCAACACATAAAATGTAGTTCAGAACTTAAACAAAATGAACTTACGAAACTAAGAAAGAAAGGAAGAAGAAGATGAAGAAATACAGAAGAAGGAGGAAGGGAAAAGAAGGAAACTTGGAGAAGAACAACGCAGGTAACTTGCCTTGCATAAGAAGAATTTTCAAATGTAACAAAATGAACTTACGGAACTAAGAAAGGAAGGAAGAAGAAGATGAAAAAATACAAAAGAAGGAGGAAGGGAAAAGAAGGAAACCTGGAGAACAACGACGCAGGTAACTTGCCTTGCAGAAGAAGAATTTTCAAATGTCACAGCAAATGTCCATCACATCATTTAACTCTGCACCGCCACAAACACTACAACACCAAAATGACTAAAATACCTCTACTCTAGCACACGTGTCAATGAACGGGAGCGTCTAATTCAGTAACTTCATTATCCTAACATTTTCTTAGATATATAGTAGATTTGGTCCCTTTATTTTAATTTTTGTCTCAATTTAGTCTCAATTTTTGTAAAAATTAGTAATTTTATCCCTCTTCAAATTGAAATCAAATTTAATTTCTATATAAATGTACGTAAATATTTCTATCAAAATTGATATTTCAAGTAAATATTTTTAACCAAATTAAGTTCATTTAATTAATATTTTACGTTGAACTTTATTTAAAATTGTTTTAAAGTTGTTAATAGAAAAAAATTCATAAATTAACTAGTTCATGTAACAATAAAAAACATATAAATTTAAAATTTGGAAACAATTTTAAGTAAAGTTGAATGTGAAACACAATTTTAAATAAACTTAGCTATGTTAAAAATATATAATAAAAATATCAATTTGAATAAAATATCAAATCTAATAAAAATATTTGTATAACATTTATATAAATTTTTTTTAATTTGGAGAGGGACAAAATTGAATTACTTTTACAAAAATAGAGACTAAATTGAGACAAAAATTAAAATATAGGGACCAAATTGAGACTAAGAAAATGACACATGGCATAATACTGACACACACCTAGCATTATCACTGTCTCATCACTCTATCACTGCCACGTGGCATGACGACAGCTTGACACGTGGCAATTTTTTTTTAAAAAAAAAATTCAAAAAAAAAATCAAAAATCAAAAAAATCAAAAAATCGAGGAACTGACATGTGGCACCCCTTTAACGCCTTCTAGTCAAACTTAACAAAAAGGACAAACTTGAGACTTTTTAACAAAAAAGAGGACCAATTTGAGACTTTTATAAATTCGGGTAGCAAACTGAGATTTTGACTCCAAAATGGTGACCAAGGACATAATTAAAGCATAAAAAAAAGTCTTGTTAACCGGTGCCCTAAGGGTACTCGTTAAGGTAATTAATATTCATTGAATTCTATAAGAAATACATAAATATGTGTAATATTAAATTACATCTGACCTAATCACCATTAATGTCATTTTATTTTATTTAAAAGACAGAAATGTCCATAATTGATATACATATGTGTTTCATATTTTATTTAACATTCATCAATAAAAGTTAAAAAAAAATTAAATAATAAAATAATTGTTTTAATGTTGTTAAAAATTAAATATAATTAAATATAAAAATTTTAAATTAATAGTACAACCTTAAAAAAATAGTGTTAATTATATGCATTTATACTATATTAATTAATATATTTAATTATTTCAACTTTCAATGTAAAAATGAAGGAACCAATGCAAATTAATTATCCTTAACCAGTGCCCTTAAGAGCACTCGTTAAGGTAATTAATATGCATTGAATTCTATAAGAAATACATAGGTAAGTGTAATTAAATTAAATATGACTTGATCACCATTAATATAATTTTATCTTATTTAAAAGACAAAAGTGCCCATAATTATTATATATGTGTGTTTCATATTTTATTTAACATTCATCAATAAAAGTTAAAAAATAATTAAATAATAAAATAACTATTTAAATGGTGTTTTTGTCTTTATAAAATTTGTTATATGCATTTATACTATCTTAATTAATATATTTAATAATTTCAAGTTTTAATGTAAAAATGAAGAACCAATGCAAATTAATTATCCTTAACTAGTGCTTAAGGGCACCGGTCAATATTCTCCAATCAAAAATATTTCCCATATTTTTGTTATTAATATTCATAAGCATAATATTTGTTATTCTAAATATTCATTAGCATATAACACAATCCTATAAAAAATTATTATTATTCATATTTTTAGATTATTCTAAAGAATTTATTATGTTAAAATTTAAAATAACAATTGTTATTATTCTTATTATGAAATAAAAATATATATAACAAAATAAATTTAGAAAATTATATTAAACATCAATGTAAACTCTAACATCCATCTCAACTATTTACCAGAATAAATCAATCATTCACTTTTCTTTTCTTTCTCAATTCTATTCATTTTTTCTCATTCATGATACGATAATATACTACAAGAAAATGTCTCATTAGTAATTAATTTTAGTGACAAAAAATTGTTAGTCAATATAAGGACTAATTTAGATATCAATTTACAAAGTAAAAAATTATTGGTTACTAAAATAGTTACTATTATGAATAAAAAATTATAATTGGTCACCAAATTGATTTTTAAAATTAGCTATCAAAGGAAATCGGTCAATAAAAATTAGCTACTTGAGTTTTGACTACCAAAATGACTTAATTACTAAATTGGTCTCTAATTAATTAGTGACCAATTTAGTAACCAATTATAATTTTTATTTATAATACTGATTATTTTAGTAATCAATGATAATATAAATTAGGGTTAAATATGTTTTTGGTCCCTCAAGTTTCAGTGAATTTTGGAATTAGTCCCTCTTCGAAACTTGATACCAATTTAGTCCTTCATATTTAGAAATGCGTGCATTTAGTCCTTCTTACCAAATTTTATTAAGTTTATTTGACATTTTAAACACATTTTATAATACTATTTGAGCTAACATTGAAGCGAAAATGTGTTAAACGGTGTAAACAATTTAAATATTATCATGAAATGCACTTAAAACGTTAGATAAACTTAACAAAATTTGGTTAAAATGACTAAATTCACACATTTTTAAAGATGAAGGACTAAATTCAACCAGTCCACGATGCAAAGTAAATTTGTTCTTTCATACTCTGCCTATGGTCTCAGCGTAGTTGAGCTCATTGATTGAGAAAATAGACAAAGAAAAATGGTTTTTTATATCTTAATTAAAAATTAATTTTCTGAATTTTATATATCTTTATTTATGTGATGACATAAAACATTTCAAGAATATTAAAAACACGTTTATTTCTATGAGAAAAAAAATAAGTTACTTCACTAAATATATTTCAAATATTGGTATAGAACACTAAACAAAACGTTTTGTCCTTGAAAATATCGGGTATTCCAAATATAAATTATTCATATACAGTAGGTCTTAAATTTATTAAAGGCCTATAAAATATATTAAAACAGGAATGAAGTATATAATAAATTTCTAACCTAGAAGAGATATATTTTTATTAAATTTTCATGTATTTGAACCCACTTATTTAAGTAAAAATGGTGAAAATGCTATACTAATTTTTTTTTCATGTATGAGAGAGTTCTTTAGAGTGAACCTCTTTTGGTAGAAAGTGATACCCAAATACCAGGGATGGCAATGCGGGTAACCCGTTCAGGCCCGACCCACATATTGTGGGCTGGTCCGCCCCGCCCGCACAATTTATGCGGGCTGCAATCATTGGCTTGTCCCGCCTTGCACTTGGCCCGCGGGTCCGACGGCTGGTTCGCTTTTATTTAATTTTTTTTTTAATTTTTAATTTTTTTTAATTCTTAAGATAAAACATCCAATGTTTAAAAATTGGGAAACCTTAAGATGTTCACAAAATTAAGTATAGACTTTGGGGAATTGGATGATAAATTGATAATTCAACATTTTCATCATATTCATATTCATACTATGACATATACAATGTATTCTATAAATTTTAGCACATTAAAAAATACATAATACTTGTCTTTTCTAGTTATACAAGAATTTGAAATGTTAATGCAAGAGTCCATAAAAAGGTTAACTAATATACAAAAGTGTAAGTTTTTTTCTTTATTTTCTATTTTTATGCGGGCTAGCAGGCTGCGAGCTTATGCGGTCCGGGCCACTGCAGGCCTGTGGGCTAACTACCCTGGGTCGCCCCGTGTTTTTTTCGCAAGCCTGCAGGCTGGCCTGACAATCAAACCCATATTGCCATCCTTATCAAATACTCATATTTTATATTTTATAATTAATTTAGCCTTTATTTTTTAATACATTTTTAAAAACTTTTCAGAAAACATGGTAAATAATTAAATCAAAAACTAACTATCCAAGTAAGCAAAATTTAATTCAAACTAATTCATTGTATAAGAAAATAAAATAAAGGCTACCATTCAAAAACATTCTTTTGAAACTGCAAAATATTATAAACTTTCAAATGCCGATTGTTTTTTCATCATGAACAATTTTTGTTAAAAGGTACATTTACATAATTTTTAATATGTATACCATTTTTACCTTTCTAGTTCCATTATTTTTTTTTAAGTAGTCTCTTCTAAATTAAATGTTTTATTTTTATGTTTTTTTAACTATGCGTGAGTGTAAGGCCCTCTTTATTTTCTGCCCTTATTTTAAAGGCCCACCCTAAATCAGTTAGGCCTAAAGGGTGGCCCATAGGGTGCCAAAGACCCTAAAGCAGCCAAAACACTCTCATTCAACTCTCACTTTGCCAACAACCACCTTACACTCTCCTTGAACTGTTTTTAGAAGCTCTGCTAGGGTTAGAGTGAGCTCCCCTATTTTTCCTCTCCATTGAATGATTCCCTCCAAGTAAGTTTAGCTCTCTATGTTCCCTTCTTTTCTTCAAGCTTTAGTTCCACGCTAGTCTCTGTCATAGCTCATTTTCGTTCATCCCTTACTGTTTTCAGTTTCATTGTTTGTTTCCACTTTAGGTGCTAGTCTACTAAGGATCTCATTCGCTTAAGTTAGCATTTTCCAAGTAAGGGAAGCTAGAACTCCTTTTTCTTTGAAATATAGTGTACTTATCTTCGTTCTGGAATGAGTATGTTTGATTGTTGTAGCGCTACCTTTTTTTCTACACACCACACTTTTCGTAAAATGAAGGTTCCTACTTCATTAACCGTTGGATCGAGATGATATTTTAACAGTTGATCCTTAACACATAATTCTTGACTTTGACCGGTCAAATCTTGAATCGGAGCTTTGTAGTGAGAGCAGTTTTTATCGCAAGGTCACTGTAGTTTGGTTGTTGACAACACTACACACTTTTCATAAAATGAAGGTTCCTACTTCATTAACCGTTGGATCGAGCTGATATTGTAATAGTTGATCCTTAACACATAGTTCTTGACTTTGGCAGTCCGATCTTGAACTGGAGCTTTGTCGCAAGACCAGTTTTTATCACAAGATCATTGTAGTTTTGTTGTTGACAGCATAGAGCTTTGTTGCTTCTTTGGTGCATAACTTTCATTATAGTTTTTGAATTAAGTTGGTTCTTATTTCATTTGGTTCTTGATTCAATCACATTTAATTTGAATATAAATAAAAAAAATTTAGAGCTTTACACAAGCTGCAGTTTTATTTTTAAAATCCCAAAATTGTTTGCATAATGTGTTGTTAAGTTGGATTGCTATGTTACAGCATGAGATGAGTGAATATGCATGAGTAAAATGGTTTATGGGTTGTGAATGCTGACTTTGGCATGATCTTGGCGTGTAATGAGTATGTGATGGTTGGTTATAAAAGTGACATGGAATTGGTATGAGCAATAATGTTATATTGATTGATGGAACATGATGTTGGTGTGGTCAGGATGTAATTCCACGATAGTTTCGTAGTGGTGCCTCATTGGTCAAGGCGTAATTCTATAGAACTCTAGGTGAGATCTCATGGTGGTGCCTCATTGGTCAGGATATAATTCCACATTGGTTGCGTGGTGGTGCCTCATTGGTCAGGGTGTAATTCCATGACCTCTGTTAGTGGGAGTTTCGTGGTGGTGCCTCATTATATAATTTAGTAAGGATTCTAGGCAAGGATTGCATCCTGCACTCTAAAGAGTCAGTTAGTCTTACATAGATCGTACTGACTCAAGTGGTGAGAGTAGCAGGAGGCCTGGAACATAGTAAGGCTAACCTTGTGCGTGGGGGATGAAACATTATAACAATTAGCTCGGTAGAGCAATAAAGGCCACCACAAGTGCAAGCATTCGCTGAATCTGACTAATTATATGTATCTGGATAAGTCGTCTCTTAAGTCTTAGTGTACTGTTTGCGAGTCATCACATGATTGGTTAATGCATGTATCTTTAACTATGAAAATGTGTTAATTGTATGATAAAACATTTTTTTACGCTAGCTTACCCTTTATGCTTCTTTGTATGTTCTATGTATGGTTTTCTCTTTTTGTGATGATTATCAATTTATTGATGTGAGCAGATGCGAGAACTCCTCGTGGTCAACAGGGTAATAGAGATTCTGCTGCGTAGTTCATCTTGGATCATATCCTGCTTGTCTGAGTTTTCTTTAGGGTTGTAGCCCATGTATTTGTCTGCCTCTTGGGCAATTATTTTAAATATTGTTGACCATTAAACTTTATTTTGTGTTGGCATCATGGTGTGCTTCAATATCTCATTTTTTAGTACCTTGGATATTTGTAAGGAGTGACGTTATACTCCTTGACTCAACTTCTTATATTATTTTGTGTAATGTTTTCATTTAATTATTTTATTACTTAAATGGGACATTACATTAATGGTATCAGAGCAGTTCGTTCTTAGGATGACCTAAGGTTGTGGGTTTATTATGCCTCGCGTGCGTAAGTTTTCAAGTCTAGTCGAGTTTGTCAGTGAAATCAAAAGTTTTAAGAACAGAAAAAGTCTTGATAAAGTGATGAGGGTGCACACTCATGACTAGATCAAAGGTTGTTTTTCCTTTCTTAATTCTAATGGTTTGGGGAAGGGAGGGTGACAAAAAAAAGGTTTTGTTGTCTGTAGGTGATGCAGTGTTGTCTTATGTGTTCTAGTTTGCCCTGTTACACCTCTGTGCTTGGTGTCTGGAGTCTAAGGATGAGGGAATGCAGATTCAAGCTCAACCTGACCTACTCACCCTTACCAGGATTTGTAGAGCCTATGAGACAATCTCTTGTCTCAAAGGTGCGAAGATGTTGAAAGTTGAGTCTTGGTTTAGAGGGCTGAGAAATGATTTTGAAAGTTAAGAAACAACGCTTTGGGTTGAGAGAGATACAAGATCAAGTTCTAAGATCATATACCACAAGTTTTGCAAGAAGAGTTGAGTTTAGAGATTAGTATATGAGGAGGTACCAGTGCGTACTCATATAGAAAGGTTTGAGGAATCAACTTGGCCTTGCATCTTGACAATGTCTGAGGTTTGAAGCGGAATATTATGGAAGGTTTGAGGTTAGGTGTAGAGGCCATGAAGTGTATAAGGAAAGCATATATGTAGTTAAAAGTTTATAGGAGGTAAAGCTTTGAAGATCAATCAAGTATGATGATGTTATAGGAGGAGGAAGTATATTAGGGGTTATATACCAGCTCAAAATCAGTAAGAAGTAGTTGGATCTTCTCAGCGATAGCAATTACCCATGTTAAGAGTAGAAGGGATGTTCTAAGTAAAGTGGCTCGCAAAAGGGAAAGGTTTGACCTTGGATATGAGATGGATGGATTCAAGTACCAAAAGAAGAAGCACATAGTTAAGTTTGTTCTTGTAGGGAAGGGTAGTTAGTAATGTCACAACACAACGAAAGAGCAAAGGAAAACAAAAGTTTGAGTAGCTACGAGAGTGTTTGTGATGGTTGGTACTAAAACAGTTAGCATAGATGATCTAATTCAAAAGATGCATGTTACAAAGGCGGTGATTAGATTATGGGTTTTGATCTCGCTTAGAGTCGTATACTCCCTGATGTCGCCAGTATGGTAAGGGAGTCATGGTTATCTGCAAGAAGGAGCTGAGGTTGAGATTAGTGGTTTTTGCTACAATTGCGGCCAAGTGATGATTCGCTTGGGTGTGTGGTGCTTTCATGCTGATCAAAGTATTTAAATTCAAACCTAATTTGAATAGTTTCCTTTGCAAGGTTGGGACATCGTCTCAAGGGTGAATTTGTTTTTTTCTCAATCTCATTTCAATGACTTGGACAACCAATGAGGTGATGTTCTTTGATTAAAAGAGATAAGGCAGTGGTTACATAAGAAGTATGGATCAAGATAAATAGTGGGGCAGAGTTTCGCATGAATCAAAGTCATCTGACAAAGGAAAGTGAATAATAGACGCAAAGGATCTCAGTGGTAGAAGAGTTTATAGACGTGTTCTGAAGTAAGTACTAGAATTTTGACCTTGGTGTGGTGGAGTTCACTTTTGCATTGGTGTCTGAAGAAGAACTTGTGTCAATAGTTCCTAATTAGATGTTCCTACTGTGAGTTTGAAGTGAATACGGAAGTAGAGAAGATGTTAGAGAAGTAGTGGCTTATACTAAAGTATAATCACAAAGATGACTACAAGTTTGGTGAATCTTAGGGGAGAGGTAGTGGTAGGATAGGCTGTTCAAGGGTAAACGTTGGATAAAGGAGGATTGGCTTTTCGGGCCTATGGTTTTAAAGAATGGAAACATGATGAAGGCAAGGAATTTCAAACAGGTTAATAGTATCATCAAGGTTTAGTGACAAGTTTTCCAATTGCGAAGAGAGTCTTCAAAAGGTTCAAGAAGAGTATTGCCAAAGGTTGGAGTGACTAGTAGGACATATGGTTTGAAAGAAGTGGATATGATGGGATGTTACGACTATAAAAAGGAGAGTTCAAAGGGTTATGCAAGTTCCATAGAAGTTTTGGGAGGAAGGTTTCTCAGTGACGATTACTTCCTTATCACGACAGACATGAAAGGAGCATCATTTTGGGTAAACAAATAAATGACTTTGTGTGTGGATCAGAGTAGTACAGCAGATTTGTGGCAAGTGATGCTTATGAATGGTAAGAGGTGCGTGAGAAGAACTATCTTACTCATGACCTAGTGGTTACTATGAAGACCAATTTTTTTTTTAAAAAGCATCAAAGGTTTTGTTCCTGTAAGTATCGGTTAAGAGTGTTTCATGATCATTTAGAGTTGAAAGTGTAGAGTTGGATAGAGGAAGTTGGACCAAAGAAATAGGAGATTGTTGAATTATGTTTTCTAGTTAGGGTACCAACCTAGAAGTAAGGAAGTACGAGTAGGTGCTTATTTCTAGAAGAGAATTCAAGATCTGAGTTTGACAAGGTGAGAGTAAGAGTTGGTGGAGAAGTAAGTGTCTAAGTGGGGAGGAGGAGATGTGAAGAGATTTCATTGGTCTAGTCATTTGACTAGGACGAGTGAGTTTCCCAAAAAGGTTGGGGAAAAAGCTCGATCAGGCAATCTTAGTTTGAGGTGTATCGTAGAGTTGATTGGTACAAATCAAACTAGAGGCTTGAAGTCAAGGAAAGTTATGATTCTGAGGTTTTTGTGGAATGATGGTTTCAAATTAAGGGATTAAAGATGAAGATAGGATGCCAAAACGATATGCTGAAGGAAACAATTAAAGATTTTAAATTGGAAATGGAACAACTTTGTAGTGAACTTTGTTTCCTTGGTTGAAGTAGCAGAGGAAGCAAGATGTATGAGTGTCATCATACATAAAAGTGTTGATGGTGGGGCAGTAGGCTAGAACTCAAGAGTGATCAAGTTAGTGGGGTGACATTTAAAGGTGAGGACAAGGTGATGTGAAGTGATAACTACATGCTTTAGTTTAAGACTTGAAGTCATATGAGACTTGGATAAACACCTACAAGAGGTAGTGGAGAGCATATGGTAGGCGAGTCAGTATATCAGATACAAGTTGGTTGGGCAGGTATGTAGGAGCATTCCAATTTTAAGGTTGCAGGTTGCAAGTTACTTCGAGTGTAGGGACTAAACCAATCTACTCAGTTGAACATATATCCCTTAGCACAGAGGCAAAGTTTCCAGTGACTATGGGTGTTGGAGTCATTGTATCAGTCATGTCTAAGTGGTAGTTGTCGGAGAAAATGAGGAAAACATAGTTTTCTTCCTATCCCATTGGCGAATTTTCGAGGTAAAAAATTTTTGTTATTGGGTAAAATGTAAGGCCCTCTTTATTTTTTGCCCTTATTTTAAAGGCCCACCGTAAATCAATTGGGCCTAAAGACTGGCCCATAGGGTGCCAAAGACCCTAAAGCAGCCAAAACACTCTCATTCAGCTCTTACTTTGCTAACAGCCACTTTACACTCTCCTTCAACTATTTTCAAAAGCTCAGCTAGGGTTTTGAGTGAGCTCCCCTATTTTTCCTCTCCGTTGAACAATTTCCTCCAGCTAGTTGAGCTCTCTACGTTCCCTTCTTTTCTTCAAGCTTTAGTTTCACGCTAGTCTCTATCATAGCTCATTTTCGTTCATCCCTTATTGTTTTCAATTCTGTTGTATGCTTCCGCTTTAGGTGTTAGTTCGCTATGGATCTCATTCACTTGAGTTAGCATTTTCCAGGTAGGGAAACTAGAACTCCCTTTTCTTTGAAATACAGTGTACTTATCTTCGATCTAGAATGAGTATGTTTGATTGCTGTAGCACTATATTGTTTTCTACACTGCAAACTTTTCGTAAACTGAAGGTTACTATTTCATTAACCGTTGGATCGAGCTGATACTTTAACAGTTGATCTTTAACACATAATTCTTGACTTTGATCGGTCGGATCTTGAATCGGAGCTCTGTAGTGAGAGCAGTTTTTATCGCAAGGTAACTGTAGTTTGGTTGTTGACAATAGTACACACTTTTCGTAAAATGAAGGTTCCTACTTCGTTAACCGTTGGATCGAGCTGGTATTTTAAGAACTGGTCCTTCACACATAGTTCTTCACTTTGGCAGTCTGAGCTTGAATCGAAGCTCTATAGTGAGAGCAATTTTTATCGCAAGATCACTGTAGTTTGTTGTTCACAACATTGACCTTTGTTGCTTGTTTGGTGCACAACTTTCTTTATAGTTATTCAATTAACTTGGTTCTTGTTTCATTTGGTTCTTAATTCAATCACATTTAATTTGAATATAAATACAAAATTTTTTGAGCTTTAATCAAGCTGCAGTTTTATTTCTAAAATCCCAAAATCGTTTGCATAATGTGTTGTTAAGTTGGATTGCTATGTTAAAGCAATGAATATGGATGAGTAAAATGGTTAATGGGTTGTGAATGATGAGTTTGGCATGATCTTGGCGTGTTGTGAGTATGTGATGGTTGGTTATAAATGTGACATGGAATTGGTATAAGCAATAATGTTATATTAATTGATGGAACATGATGTTGGTGTGGTCAGGACGTAATTCCACAATAGTTTCATAGTGGTGCCTCATTGGTCAAGGCGTAATTCCATGGAACTCTATGTGAGATCTCATGGTGGTGCCTCATTGGTCAGGACATAATTCCACGTTGGTTGTGTGGTGGTGCCTCATTGGTCAGGGCGTAATTCCATGACCCCTGTTAGTGGGAGTTTCGTGGTGGTGCCTCATTATGTAATTTAGTAAGGATTCAAGGTAAGGATTACATCCTGACACTCTAAAGAGTCAGTTAGTCTCACGTAGAGCGTACTGACTCAAGTGGTGAGAGTAGCAGGAGGCCTAGAATACTTTAAGGCTAACCTTATGCGTGGGGGATGAAACATTGTAACAATTAGCTCGGTAGAGCAGTAAAGGCCACCACAAGTGCAAGCATCCGCTGAATCCGACTAATTAGATGTATCTAGATAAGTCATGTCTTGAGTCTTAGTGTATTGTTTGCGAGTCATCACATGATTGGTTAATGGATGTATCTTTAACTATGGGCTTACATTATTAGTGTCAACTTTAGATATAATTTCACTAATTATGGCCTCGTCACCCACACCATTCTCCTTCATGGTTGTTTCCAACTCATCCCTTGTGATGAAGGATTATCTTGTTTCCTCTTAAGATTATTGAATATGGTGTGAGTTGATTAGGAAAGCTAAGTGAAATCCCCAATGGACATTAAGATAGCAAGCTATCTAGATATGAAGGTTCCTTTCAAAAAGCTTAAGAGAAGAAGATGATGGATTGATTCAAACAAAAAGGAAACGAAAAGCACATAAATCATAGAAAACCAAGAACAATTAAAGGAAGAAGAAAACATAAAATGGAAACGAAAGAAATGGTAAAAATGTGAGAAGCACGACACTACAAGGGTAGGCTAGAAGCCATGACAACCTTGAAGATTAGTGGATGTGTGCTGCCACTTGCTATGCAAGATAAGGCTTAAAAGTATTCATTCCCTAGGGAGGAAACTCTCACAAATGGTTGAGACACAAGAGTGTTTTTACTTCAAAATGTTCAACCCTTTTACATGTCTAGGAGCACCCCTTATATAGAAGAGTTTAAGGGCCTCTAAGCAAATAAAA
>Ga0209589_1005610_pt1 | contig 21227 bp, 16 predicted proteins | sample CowpeawhiteBW_FD_187525 | JGI IMG/M metagenome (GOLD analysis project Ga0209589, IMG submission 187525) | Root nodule microbial communities of legume samples collected from California USA - Cow pea white BW (SPAdes) (version 2) | ecosystem: Host-associated > Plants > Roots > Nodule | place: USA... | reverse complement strand
ATATATATATAATATTCAAACATATGCACACACACACCAAAGGAACTCTATCCTTTGATTCCATACCACATGGCCACCACCATGTTATCCATGCTCTACATCTTTAGATGAATACCTCAAGATCCCTTTTGTTGCCACACCTACAAGCCACAACTTGTAGAACACGAATGGGAAACCTACTACGGACCACACTCCGTAATACTAGGTGGAGTTCCCAATACGAACAATAGTTCGTATATGTCCCAAGACTACCAAACTCTCTGACCACCGTCGAAGAGGGCAATTTTTCGGGACCTATCCGTACGAGCCACAACTCACACACTCACACCTGCAACACTCGCCAATCCGAGCCACAACTCAAGGAATGCTCATATTCTCCCGTACCCTACTCGTTGGATAAATATTCGCCCCGTACCGGTACCCATATCCGTCAAGTATCTGTTATGCGCGTACTCGTCTATATTTTTCATATTTGCGGGTATCCACGGGTACCCGTAGGTATTTACAAAATTATTTAAAAAATAAATATTTAATCATAAATTCGAATAAAATAAAATAAAATACATCACTGCCAAATTTTAAATAAAGTTTAAACAAACTCAAGTCCATACAAATCCAAATAATTATAAAAATAAATATAAAATGATGTTCATCACAATGGAAATTCTTTAATTAGTGTTTTGATCAACAAGTCCACTTTCTCCGATTGATTCTTGAAAAATAATCAAATAATAAACCCCAACTACCACGTGCCAAGTATTCTTATTTTGATTCCATCATTTGACAACAAGCATACCATAAATGTCACTGTCTATATATTATGCCCAATTTTAAAGAAGGGAAAGAGAAAAATGTCAAGGGGTGTACTTGGAAGAAGACAACGTACAAATACTTGAAGCTGGAAGAATGAAGACAAAAGAAGATAAGATGTGCAACTTAGAAAATATTATATCAGAATGTTTTTTACTAATATATATATATATATATATATATATATATATAAGGGTATTCTTTTGAATTAAAGTTTAGCAGGTACGGGTATCCACGGGTACGGATACTGTGATACCCATACCTGCCCCGTTAACATGTAGGTATAAAAAATACCCGTACCCGCGGGTAGCTGGTATCCACTTTTAATATTCGTTTCCTACCCATTGCGGGTTTTATCCGCAGATACTCGCGGGTACAGATATTTTTGACATCCCTAGCCACAACTCAAAAGATGTCATTCCGAGCCACAAATCAAGGAAGGCCAGTGTTTATCCTCTATCCCGAGCCACAACTCAAGGAATACTCCAGCAAGTCAATCTTTAAGGTAACATCCAAAGCCTTGTAGACCATGTAATCCAAAGCATACAAACATTTTGCTACTATATTATCGCTTAGCGTTGCTCAAGAGTCGCCAGGCGAAAGCCAATTCCAGATCGCCTGGCAGACACCTCTTACTGCTAGGCGCCATGTGCCTTTAAAGCTTTTGACCTTACAGACATCGCTTGGCGGGACTACCCTTATCGCTAGGTGCCACGCGTCCTAGCGCCCCATTATGTTTATAGCTATCGCTTGGCAGGTCAAACACCATCGCTAGGCGCTACACCAATACTTGTGTAATATTGGTTTTTATACACTCCCACCAGATTCTAGTATTTCATCCCTGCAATAGCTCACTTTGAATTGCACTTGAACCTCTGAATGCACCCTTAAACTCGAGCCACACTAAACCAACTACAAAAGCTATTGTCACCGTTATCGCCTAGCAGCAAGCTATGAGCCGCTAGGCGGTGCCTTACTATCTGGACAAAACCAGATTTGGTTTTGCACCCTACGTGAATCCTAAACACCAACATCTCATACCAACCAACCCATTTTCCTCGCAACCTTTGTTTGTCACGTTCCAATTCACGATATATAACTATTACTCAATTACACAAAGAATTTACCATCAAGCACAATAAAGATCATGCTACCCAAAATACCCAAATTATCACAACTCTAACACCCATGAAATCTTTAATTGATCGCATTGTAGTAGTCACAGGTCCTCCCACCCCAATTTGTCAAGGTACTCAATATTACAGTTCATAGAGACTCCCACGAGTGTTTTACATTTCCAGAACGCGCAAAACATAAAAAATCAAGCAAATTTAGTTTGCGTCACCTGGCGAGTGTTCATCACCGCCAGGAGGTTCATACAAAATACCCAGAAACTAGGTTGGAACACATGCGCCGCCTGGCAGCTAATTCATGACGCCAGGCAGTTCCTCTCTAGAACCTATAATTTGCACAGAAAATGGATGAGTCGCCTGGCGACTTTGAAGGCCTGTCGGTCGATTTCTGGAAAAATTCCATAAACACGCAATTACACGTATTAAGCAACACTGAAACTACCAAACATACATACTATCATGCATAAGAATATCATAAATTAAATTTACGGAGTCCAACTTCCCTAACCTGGATTCCTTGCTTAAAATTGATGAATCTAGAGCTCCTCTTTAATCAACAATGGCCTCCCCTTGCTCCTCCCATGAACATCACACAATGGCCTCCCCTTGCACCGGTTGCACATAGCAAATTATAAATATCGTTCTCTCCACAGGGACTTGTGCAACACATGACAACTCTCATAATTCACAACTCAAATAGATAACAAAGCTCACAAAAACACAAAGAAACTCTTTTTGGTATTTTATCAAACAGTTGGCGTGCAACAGAAATTTAACATAGATTATATACAATTCCTTGAATCCTCAACAAGTCAAATCATGCATTAAGTTCAAGAGTCTTAAGATTACTAATGAATCATGTTCTATCCCTAGATACAAGCTCCATTAGGCATTCAATTTTAGTTCTAGGTTCAAAAGACATTTCCTAACACCTCAAGAACCATAAATCATGCATGGGTGGCCAAACCAAAGCAAACATTAAGCATGTAGATCAAATGCTAACATACAAATGAAAAAGCATATGGATTAACATCACAAAATACATAAGAATTTAGTTCATTACATCTAATCTCAACAAATACGTTTAGCTCTCCATGGTGGAGAACCTAGGTTTTAGAAATTAGAGAGATAGAGAAGAGATTGAAACCAAAGAGAAGATGCAAGCCCTCTCCCAAGGTTCTTAGCAGTTTCTCTATGCTCCAATTGCGCCTACCTTTTGCATCAACACCTCCAATTCGTAACCCATCTTCCTCTCCAACCCCAAAAGGGGGAAAAACCACCATGAATGGAGGAGAAGACCTAAGGAGAAGTTGGAGAGCTTCCCAACACCCCTAGCAACCTCGAAGAGGCTCTCTAAGCATCCAAAAGTGTTTCTCTATTGTGCAAAATGAGGAATGGTCCAAACCCTCACGAGAAACAATATTAAAAACCCATTTTTTGACATGTCAGCGAGCCACCGCTCAGCCGCGCTCAGCACCAGATTTTGCGAACTGAATGGCGCTGAGCCCCACTTTCCATCGCTCAGCCTTGTGACGCTCAACCCTAATTCGCCACCGCTTAATGTAAGACCCGAGAAATTTAAATAATTAATTAAATAATTATTTAATAAATGCCGGTAATAGGAGCCTTTAAGGCATTTAATGCGGTATGCTATGACGTGGAAAAGTACTAGCTCAATTGGTTGAGAGTACTTAATTGTGTGAGAGGACTTGGGTTCGAGCTCTATGTATGTCAATTGTATGTTATTTTAACTTGTGCATTATTTTAATGATATATTTGAATGTGAGTCGTGATAATGTAATCCTAAAATTATAGGAATTATCACTAAACATGATTGGTTGAATTGGTTGAGCGCTTGCTTTGTGATTGAGTGGTTATGGGTTCAAACCTTGCTAATGGTTATTGAGAGAAATATTTGCTAAGAAAAGGGAGAGGAAAACCCTAGTTGCTAAGAAGGGCAGCCTAGTGGGGGCTGAGAAATATTTTGCTAATGGTTATTGAATAGCCATTAATCAAATTTTAATTGATTTTCGTTTACTTGGAGGTGATGAATGGCTATTAAATAGAGAGAGGAGAGAACTAGAGGGGGGAGAAACACTGCATTTTCGTATTGGCATTGGGTAGAGGTTTTTCAAAAGAATTGTGCTGTAAAAATTTGAATTGGGAGCAAGGATTCCAGGTAAGGAGAGTTGTTCCTTGTACTTTTATCCGTGTTCGAATGATTATGTCTTGCTATGTCCCATTGCATGAAAACCCAACCCCTTGGAGGTTGTTTTTCGTAGTTTCTGGGTTTCTGCCCAGAAACCGCCTGGTGGTACAGCCCGAGCCGCCAGGCGATGCATCAGACTTTGCCTGTGTTTTTGCATTTTTGACATGAACCGCCTGGCAGGGATGAATGTCTGCCAGGCGGCGCGACACTGTTCACGTTTTTCTTGGCTTGCAGTTTGCGCAGGGGTAGTTGTGACTTTTGAATGTGCTTTTGTGAATGATGCTATGTGTTAATAGTATAAAACTTCTAGAATTGGGGGTCTGATGGTGCTGTGAGAACACTTTTTAAGATTTATCATGGATAGAGGTGGGGTTTTGGAAGGGAAGAACTCGAATTTGAATTATCATGGCCCAGTATATGTGTGAGTTAGAGAGAATAATATCATAGAACGCTGGGATGGTGAATCATGTGTGAATTATTGTGTTTTATTGCAATTGGTGTCTGGATAGAGTTCTGGACATACTAGGTATATTGCAGGTACAACAACCAAGAAGTTTACCTGGGTTCTGATGTACTACCTGGCGGCACCCAGCTTGCCGCCAGACAATGACGAGAACAGTGGCAAAATGTTGTGTTTGATTTTGGTTGGTCGCGAGGGAAGAGGTTATGAGTGGATTGGAACAGAAATTAGGACAAGGAAAATGGAAGAGAATAGGGTACTGGAATTCTTTGTAATTGAGACAATAGGACAATTAAGATAATATGTTTTAATAGAAGTATACTAGGTTGGAATACTGATTATGCATTGGTGGTTTAACTTGTAAGGGATGAGGTGTAAATGGTGTAGATTATGATTTATGAAATGTTGAGAATTTAGATGCCTTGAGATGGGAATGTGTATTTTGTATTTATGAGCGGATAGATGGATAAAAATGTTAAATATAGGGAAAAAGTACATATTAATTTTATGCATAAAATTGGTATTAGTAAATGGTAATCAGGGTGGTGCTGTTGGGCTTGTTATGTGGTGATGCCTTAAAGAGGTTATGTGGTCCATATGGGTGTCAATTGATAAACATGGGTTGTAGATATATCTAAGTTTGAAAGATAAGGGAGAGGTGCAATGGCATGGAGTTGGACAATAGATTATGGATATGTGATCAGGGAAGGAAATGAATTGGATTGAGTATAATACATGAAGGGGTGCTAGAACCACTAATTGGTGCGCTACTGATATAATGCCTGGCGGCACGAGTATGGCCGCTAGGCGATAGGAACAACAGGAAGGCCTCTACAACGAGCGGTGCCTGGCGGCAAGGTGGATTCCGCCAGGCGGAAGACCCTAGGACAATGGGTTTGTAACATCCCAGCCGGATATTACTAATTTATATAATTAAAATAGGGATATAAGTAGAAAATCGCATTTATGATAATTCCTTTTCCCAAAATGAGGGAAAATTTAAAACTTTATTTCAACGCGCCAGTTATAACTAAAATTCATCACATTCAATTATTACAATTATAAATATTTATAAAACCATTACAAAAAAAAGTCCATGAAGCTTCTATAAAGAAAACTATTAAAACTCCCATAGTTGGCCCCCACTCCGACTCTAGGCATCCACATGCTCACGTGCATCAACATCCAATGACGGACCTAGGTTAGGACAAAGGGGAGCCATGGCTCCCCCAAACTTTTAATTTTATATATATATATATATATAATTTATATTATTTTTATTAAGTTATATATATATTATATATTTTTATTGTTTAAAAAGTAAAATAAAAATTAATTTGATGGATTAGTAACTGGATTAAAGAGATTAAGGTTTTATATCTGGTTATAAGGTTTATCCACAACAAGTTATAAAAAAGTATGAAATAAAAGAAAGACAGATTAGGAAAAAGAAATTGAAGAACAAAGATAACAAATATGCATACTCACACGATCTCATGAATAAGTATCCTAATATGATATATGCATGTTAGATTTATGATTCTTCCATTACAATATTTCTCCCAAATTAAGTTTCCCCAAATTAGTATGAACCCTAACTATGATTTTAGGAATTTTTTGTATGAAATTGGCATAAACCCTAATTATATTTTCTCAAATTAGTATAATCCAACATTATAAAATGTTGATATTTTGTATTTTCAACTACATACAATGAATTAGTTGAATACTCTTGAATTGAAATAAAAATTAGAATACTCATTTATGTGAATTCAACAAATTAAAAAAATTAAAAATTGAAAAGTTTGAATTGCATGATTTAAATAAAGAAAATAATTTTTTTAATTAAAAAAAATTATATATAAAACATCTAATTTGGCACCCCTACATATTTTCTTCAAGTTCTGCCACTGTCAACATCTGCTCCCATGTAAAAAGTTACATGATCATCGCCCCACACACACACAGATAGGGTGAGCTCAATTACAAAAGGGACAAATACAACATGGCATAATTAAAGCATTTCATAGTCATAACCCGTGTTAGCCCCAAAACCTCAATCCTCCACTTCCAAACATTCTTTTGGACGCATCTTGATTCTACACCCTTTGATGAGTACACTGATTGATCTTTGCTGCACGAGTGTCTACTCGCCCCTCCAATTATAGGCCACCATCTGATAGTCCACATGCGGGAATAAATTTGCCACGGCCTCGCACCGCGACACCAAGTGGAGTTCCCCGAAACGAATAGAAGTCCGTAGTTGTTCCCAAACTACCAAAACTCTATCAGATAAACTGAAGAGGACAATCATCCGAAACCTCGCCGTACGAGCCACGATCTCGTACACTCCACTAGACTTCTTAAACCACCAGGCTACAACCTAGAGTGGCCACGTGTTACCCCAATACAAGTTACACTCGTAACTGGGCCCCCAACAAAGGATCACCTCATTACCTCCATTCAAAGCGGTGCATGAATCCTCCTCGCGATCCAACTCTGCACCTAAAACCGCTTGGCGCACATCTCATGTTGCTAGGCAAAACTTGGATCCAGACCGCCTGGCAAACACCTCACGCCGCTAGGCGCCATACGCTTTTTAGAGCCTCTACCAAATCTTTATTGCTTGGCGGGATTACATTTTCCGCCAGACGTCATGCATTCCAAGCTTCTCTTGTTTTCCCTTATCACCTGGCAGCACACCCCAAGCCGCCAGGCAACACACCCCAAGCCGTTAGGCGCCATACCAATAGCGTCACTGCTACTAGTTTTTGGCACTTCGAAACAAGTTCCAAAGAACTCTAAGCACTATACATACAATCCATAACATGAAATATGCTTGTCCAGTCATAATCACATGACTGGATCATAGTCCAACACAATTCTAAACAACCAAACAATATAAAGCAGGAAGAATACATAACCATTGCCCTAAAATATCGCACGGACAATAAAACAATAATAATATTAATAATAAAAATAACAACAACAACAACAACAATAATACTAATGAAAATAAAATAAAACAATAAAAATAAAAATAATAGTAATGAAAACAATAATAAAATAAAATAAAATAAAACAATAATAATAAAACAATAATACTAATAAGTTAAAAGAATAATAGCAAAATAATAATAATAATAATAATAATAAAATAAAGCAATAATAAAAAAACAATAATAATGATAATAAAATCATCAATAAAGTCAAAAAATGATAATAATAACAATAATAGTAAAATAAATAAAATAATAATAATAATGATAAAATAAAATAAAATAATAATAAAATATAAATAATAATAGTAAAATAAAATAATAAGAATAAGAGTAATAATAATATTTCAATTGCTTCTGCTAGCCAAGGTTTAAACCTACCCTTACTCAATTATCAATTAACAATTTCACAACCATTCAACCAATTCATATTTCATGATGATTTATGCACACATATACATTAAGTCACGAGATCTTATCCCCACACAAAATAAATTAAATAATTTATTAACACCATAATGTCATATATAAGACTTGAACCCAAGAACTTTCATATAATCAAGTATCCTCAACCACTTGAGCTAGTACAATTCCTTGTCTTCTCTTTCCACATTATTTAACTTAGAGATTCTCGCCCTCGCATTTATTAAATAAATATTTATTTATTTATTTTTCCCGGGTCTTACAGGGTCTGCTTGGAGTCTGGCGCCTGGCGGCGAGGAAGTTCCGCCTGACGGTCTGCACTGGTTTTGCCTAGCGGCACTTAGGCCGTGCCAGGCAATGACGCTGCAGACTGTGGCTTGTGCGTGTGTTGCGTTTAAGCAATGATGCTATACTTGGATCAGGGGATGTTGTGCCATGAGTGGATAGGTTCATGGATGGTGGTGAACATGTGATGATATGAGCGGAGAGGTTCATATCTAGTTACTCTCGTGTGGGGATACGAGCGAGGGAGGTTCGTATGTTCCGTGCTCACACTTGAGAGATGTTGCGTGCGGGGAGGTACGTAGCTGGGGATCACATGTGTTGGACTACAGGCGGGCAGGTCTGTAGAGCAGGACTACGAGCGGGGAGGTTCGTAGAGGCAGAACCACAAGCGGGCAAGTTCGTGTGAGCATCATATTCCTAAGTCCAAGGCTAACTATTTGTGTGATTAAAGGTTAAAAAGCCATGGGGAGTAAAGTCTTGGCCAAGAACTAATTACGAAGAATAAGATGGGTGTATTACTTACCTTTTGCTATTGTATATGTTATTTCTAATTTTATCAGCTCACCCTTTCTGTTTGTGATTGGCGATGATCGTGTGATTCGTTACACGGGAGCAAATGATGATACAGGTCATGCTGTGGATGTAAGACCCGTGGAAATTAATTAAATAATTAATTAATTAATTAATGTGGGTGGTGGGAACTTTGATGTCATTAAATGTTAAATGGTATGACATGGAAAAGTACTAGCTCAAATGGCTGAGAGTACTTGATTGTGTGAAAGGACTTTGGTTTGAGTCTTGTGTATGCCAGTTGTGTGTTATTTGATTTATTATTATTTTTATAATATATTTGAGCTTGTTAAGTGATAGTATAATCAAGAGATTATAATAATTATCATCAAATATGAATTAGTTGAATGGTGATGGATTGAATTAACATTAGGAGGGTCACGAGTTTAAACCTTGATAGACATGAGTTAACCATTAATTTTTTTTATAAGAAGTAGCTTTGGGCTTGAATGTGAAAGGGTAGAGAAAACCTAGCAGATAGACATGAATTAACCATTAATTTTTTTTATAAGAAGTAGCTTTGGGCTTGAATGTGAAAGGGTAGAGAAAATCTAGCAGAAGGACAGCCAAGAGGGGCTGAAAAACCACTAAGTAATTATTACCCTTGAATGGAAATTAAACACACCCATTTTCGTTTTAGCACTTAAACCCATCATAAAGACACCTATAAAAGGTCATTTTTTTGAGAAAGGAAGGGTTTTGCTGTGCTGATTAATTGGTTTTTGAGAGGAGAACGAAATTATATAGTGAGAGGCGAGTTTTGAGTGCACCAAAGGCTGAATTGGGAGAAAGGGTAAAGCAAAGCATTGGAGAACAAAGGAACATTATTTTTCCTTAAGTTTAATCAATAATTCCATGTTAGAGGAAGTTGTCCTTATATGTGTATAAATTATGCTTGGATTACATGAATAGCATTTTTCGACCCTGATTGGATAAGTTTGTTGTCGTCTTCATTGATGACATTCTTATCTACTCGAGGACTCGGGAAGAACATGCTGATCACCTGAAGGTGGTATTGGAGGTACTTAGAGAACACCAACTATATGGAAAGTTTTCCAAATGCGAATTTTGGCTGGAGGAGGTACAATTCCTTGGACATGTCATCTCAACCAAGGGCATTACGGTAGACCCAACTAAGATTGAAACGGTGCTTAAGTGGGAAAGGCCTAAGACAGTAACGGAGTTAAGAAGTTTCTTGGGCTTAGCAGGCTATTATAGGAGGTTTGTAGAAGGGTTCTCAAAGAAGGTGAGTTCTTTAACGCAACTCACACGAAAAGATCAGTCATTCTCCTGGACTGATGAGTGTGAAGAGTGCTTTGAGCATATGAAGAGGTGTTTAAGTACCGCTTCAGTACTCGTGATTCCAGACACTGGTAAGAAGTTTGAGGTGTACTGTGACGCCTCTTACCTAGGATTGGGGTGTGTATTGATGCAAGAGGGGAGGCCAGTGGCGTACGCATCGCGGCAATTGAAGGTACATGAGAAAAATTACCCGACTCATGACTTGGAGCTAGCAGCTATTGTGTTTGCTCTTAAGTATTGGCAACACTACCTGTATGACTCTCAATTTCAAGTTTTCAATTATCACAAAAAGTCTGAAATATTTGTTTGATCAAAAGGAGCTGAATATGAGACAGCATAGGTGGATAGAGTACCTGAAGGACTACGACTTTGAATTTCTTTATCATCCGGGCAAGGCAAATGTTGTAGCCGACACTTTGAGTCGAAAGAAGATGCACATGTCTTGCATGATGATAAAAGAGTTAGGTTAGACCACGAGCGAGGAAGGTCGTGGAAGCACAAGAAGTTCCAAGATTTAGAGTGCATGCATGAACTCATAATGATTATGAGTGTGGAAAAGTGGGTGTTTTGTGGAATAATAAATATTTTATGACTTATCGGGTGGGTGTATTTCATATTTATTTATATCTATGTTCATAGGTCACCCTATCTGTTTGTGTGTGGTGATGATTGGGTAACTTGTTATCCAGGAGCAGATGATGTTTTAGGTGAGCCAAGAGATGCTTAGTGGCGGAGTGAGGGAGCAGAGTACGAGGGGATTTTATAAATACTTTTATTTCATTTTCATGTAATTAAATTACTGTTTTAGACTTTCAAATTGTGATAGAGAATTATGAGTATTTTGTTTATTTATAGTGGATATTAAATTTAAAGGTTTTAAAAATTTCTTGCGTTTTGGAAAATGGATTGATAATAAATGAGGTTTTCATTTCATAATTGTTTAATTCTTTTTATTTTTAAGTAATATCCTACCGGGATGTTACAGTAGATGCACAAACGACGGAGTGAGGGCTAGCTTGGGATTAGAGCTAGGGGATTTATTATGTTTTCATGGTTTTTGTTGGATTTTGGAAATTGTAATACCTTTATTACTACTATTTTATATATTGTGGCGCGTTGTTTAACATTTTAAATTTTCTCGCATTTGGGAATAATAATATTGCGACGTTTGAATTTCTTTTTCTATATTTATTTATTTAATTAAGTAATATTCCTTAGGGATGTTATACTCAGCCTTGGCCAATTTGACAACATTATGTATTTGAAGCACTAGGCTTGATTCAAGTGGCGCCTTACTTGGGTATTTGCTTCAAAATCAATCTTTTCTTGTCCAATCATGCTCCCTTGAGTTCTTGCTTGTTTTCTTCCACCACAAATGCTTCCTATTAACTTATTTAACACACTTAAAATAGAGATTAGAGGTAAAACAAGCATAAAACAACTAAAACACAAAACAATACAAAACACACTAAACTTGAGGATATAACAAGATAAAAGCTAGGAAAGAGTTGATTTATTCATGACAATAAACACACAAAAAGAGGTAAAAATTGACATTATCATCTCCTCACCTTCTCAACAATGACCGACTTAGAACACTCCTTCTCACCCTCAATTGGCCTCTTAATTATGCCTTAATGGTGGATTAATGTTCCAAAAACTAATTTCACTTAAATCATGATTTTAATTGCCATTCAAAGTCCATTATGGATTGTTTTTCTAGCCCTCTTGGCTGCCCCTCTTTTAAGTTAGTATTATTTCACATCATAAAAGTCATCATTAAATATCATAAAGAATTTCACTACCCACATTTATTAATTAATTATTTATTTAATTAACTAAATTTCTCGGGTATCTTACAATAGGAAAAGTACTATTAGGTATGTTTTTTTACTATAAAGGAGCACTTGTGTCTTGGAAGTCCACGAAAGAACCTATTGTAGCATTGTCTTCTTGTGAGGCTGAAATATATAGCAGCATCACAAGTTGTGTGCCAGGCTGCTTGACTCAGAATGATGTTGAAGGAGTTAAAGACAGAACTTGTTCAGCAACCAAAGCTTCTTGTGGACAACAATGTGCCATAGACTTGGCTAAACACCCAACCTCTCATGGAAGAAGAAAACACAATGAGACAAAGTTTCACTTCTTACATGAACAAGTCAATAATGAAAAGTTTGATGTTGAATACTACAAATCTGAGCTACAATTGGCATATGTGTTTACCAAGGCACTCAAAGCTGAGAGATTAAAAATTATGCGAGACTCGATTGGCGTTTTTTGGATTTTGGCTTAAGGGGGCATGTTAAGATTTAAGAAAAATCAAAATGTTACCGTTTTTCCTTTTTCTGAGTGTATTTACTTCTTTGTCTTTTCTCTATGTATAAATTGCTATTATGCAGTTTCCTTTTATGTGAAATAGCCGAGCCTTTCTTTCTCTCTATCTAAAAGCCTACGTTCCTATATTTGTTAGCATTTAGCAAAGTAGTTGTTTCTTACTTGTGAATTGTTGGATTTATTGTTTTCTTTATTGTGGCTCATAGATTGATGAAAATATGAAAAGGGAAATTATTAACCACAGGTCTTTGAGACATCCCAATATTGTTAGGTTTAAAGAGGTAAGTATATTTTTTGAGGTTTTAATTAACTGTCTGCAACTGTGGTTTTGCCGCAACGTTAAGGTTTTTCGACTGTCCACAACTGCAATTGTAGCCACATCGACACAATTTTTTGTGATGACGTTGATGCCTACACTGTTTAAGGTTTTTGGAGTGGTAGGGGCTGCTATTGTGGTCTCATTTATCAACAATTTCCCACAATATGACAAAACTGTGATTTTCTTCTTAAAAATCTTAATATTTATGTATTTTTACTTTGTCCGTTATTATTATGCACAGGAGGAATAATCATTTATTTGTAATGTTTTATACAATTTCACACTAGTTATTTTAATACCTACTCATCTAGCGATTGTAACGGAATATGCCTCTAGAGGCAAGCTCTTTGTGAGAATCTACAATGCTAGGCATTGTACTAAGGACGAGGTTCTTGTTTATTTTGTTTACTTATTCTTCACTTATCATTATCAATTTGTACTTCAAGTACGATGCTTATGTAAGTGTAGAGTATTATCCTATAAAATGCATTCCATTTACCAGTTGTAGAGTAAGCACCGCATTTGTGTTCAAAATAAGGACAGATAGATTTTTTTTTCATTCTACGAAAATTTGCCTTCATAATTACGAAAATGGATAGATTTTTAATATTGAAGAAATCGTCCACCACATCATCGTACAACTTTTCCCTTTCTCATTCTCAACTTCCCCTAAATTTGTGAAAGTGGATAAGTCTTCCAAGGTCGACGTGTTCTCGATCCTTATATGTGATTATCATTGGCTTGTGGTCACTACCTGGTGGGGACATGAGGTGGACCTATTCACAAGGTGGCTAATTTAGGCCCAAATCTAATTACCTACCAGACATCGGGTTAAACTCGGCCCCTTAGTCAGACTTAACACCTAGGTTGGGGTTCTAAAGGAGGACTAGGTCGAGTCCATAGATTGGTGTGTGCCAGGATGGTACAAGAATGAAATATCTTTAACATAAAAAAGTCTATCAAATAAGTCAAAACTTTCTGGTTTTGATCTATTTTTAGATTTTCTAAACCCGATTTTCTATTTTGTTTATATGGATTTTAAAATTTGGAAAGTCCAAACTTTTTATTTGGATCAAGTTAAGATCTTAACAAATCTGAACCTAATTCAAAAAATTCAACCGGGTTAGCCACGACTAAATTCGGTCAAGTCGATCCCAACTAAAATTCGACTGAGTCAAGTCCGACCGAAATTGGTCATGTCAACCCATGCTAAAATTTAGTCAAGTTATCTCGATAAAAAAATGAAGTTATTAGAAGTCATGACGACATTAATATTAATTATTTTATGCTAACATCGTTAAGAGTTATGATAATTTTAATATAAAATACACAATATTAACATTAAACATGACTAATAATTATTTTATGACTTCTATTTTCGTAATTTCTAAACAAATATGTTCCATATATTAAAAAAAAAGCCCAATTATTGATATGAGATCTTTAATCATTAAAATGTAAAAAAAAATACCATGTAGTTTACCCATGGTATTGAAAAATATAAGAAAATATCTTTTTTATATATATTTAAGAATGGGAGGAAAGTTCTACATAAGTAGAGAAAGTCCATTCACATTGAATTTTTTTTTATGAATGGAAATGATTTAGTATTAAAATACTTTTTTATGTTTGATAGTAATTAAAATGTTTTATCTAAAAACATAAACATAAATTTAAAAATTAATAAAATTAAATTCCATTATTTATACAATGTATAAGAAGGGAATTCTTTTTTTTTTGTCCACATTTGTTTTTCAATCTTATCCTAAATAATACTTTTTTATTAAAATAATTATTTTTATCAATTTTAGTTTTTAAGTGCGTGTTTCTATAAATTTAACTTTTTTATTTGACTTTTTTTTAAACTTACCCATTTTTCTAATTAACTACAAAATAAATAAAAATTACTTACAATAAAATTAAAATAAATATTTAATTTTACAATAATAATAGTAGTTTTATTATTTGTCATAATCATAAAAAAAATATGATCATGCACGTGTTTTCACCGGTTAAAATAAAATGTTTAATAATTTAAATAAATTGAAGCATCTCAAATTCATTACATTTTAATTTTCTTAAAATTAAATTATCTTATTCAAACACACTATTATCTTATTTAGTTTAAAATAAATACATTAAAAAAGATAAAAACTTTAAAAGAATGAAATGCATAATATTTAAAAAGAAAGTAAGAAAATTTCTTTTAATAATATTATTCTAGCCGAACAGAATTAAGATTGATCGGCCATAATCATTCAATGGATTTGTCCTATGTTCATATCTCGTCACCCTTTCAATCACTTTCTTTTTGGCCTTTTCTTCTCTCTTCTTGAAACTGTCTCATTATGACCTTTTACTCTCTGCCTCTTTGGGTCTTCAAATTCGTTTATCATTGTCAGTCATATACAAGCTTAAACAAATGAACCAACCATTATCTTATGAGTTATCAAATCGGCCATTAGGCCTATTAGTGATCAGATCGGTAAGTGGATCTATCACTACCCCCAAATCTTAGCTTTAAGAAGCCTGATGCTTGATTGATGCTTGATAGTTCAGCCATGTCATATTAGTGATAGCAGCCATTAGGCCTATAACCACAAATATAAAAGGAGAAAAAAAAGTTCACGATTATAATGGAAAAATCAAACATTATCACTTGAATCTTGTGGAAAAATTAAATAATAATTAGCTATTAAAAAATACATCACTTTTATTGTTGACAACATTCTGGGGAAGAGATTGTTCCATTTTTTCATGTGCATAATAAGTAATTAAAAACGTAATTGTTGTTAGGGAGTGATGAGGTTTAGTTCCCAATGACAAGGGAATGAAAAGTCAATGGGTGGTAAGATAAGAGATTCATTATCCCATGATTCTCTAAGGAAGCGGAAGCATTATCCATTCTTGGAATTTGAGTGACGGACATATAAAACTCATTCCATTTATCCTTCCTAATAGATTATTTTTATTGCACTACATGTGTTCATCACCATAGCTTCTAAACCATGACTGAATAAGCAGTTTTCCAGATGAAGTGTTGTGTTGCATTCTCTAAACCAAGCATTCTTTGTAAGAGGTGGAAACTTATCTGGCGCTCAGTTCCTGTTCTTGACTTCGACTATCCCTTTTGCAACCGGAATAAATCATTATAGCTTGACTTTTTCTTTGCACGTGGACATTCATCCTCTCCGGAATTTGGAACAACCATCCAAAAATTCTGTCTCAGGAGTTTTCCTTTTCAATAAATGATTGATGATAATCAGATAAAGTCATTGTTAGAGCTTTTGTGTTCGCATGCAGTGTTCAATATCTTGATCTTTGTCCTCAATTTTGTTCTTTAATTGATATGTCATGTGACTTACTTTGCTTTAAAACTCTTAGGGTTCTGATGAAATTGTACGGGCTGACATTAACATTCTCTTCTTCTGCTGGTTTTCCTATATTTAAGTGTCCTGCATCTTGACAGTATTAAGATTTTAGATAGTAAACATCATATAATTCTTTCCGCATGTCCCAAAGTTGAGAACATGAAAATGGAGAATGTATTTGGTGGGTTCGAGGATATAAACCGATATAAACGATTGCCTAGTTTTCTTAGAGTTAATATTGATAAAGAAGTAGTTCCCTTGAACGTTGTTGGCAGTGTCGGCTCTCGGTTAAGCAGGTAAAACATTCATATTATTATATTATTTTTTTTAGTACTATTATTTCTCTATTAAATTAATTATAAAATTAGATTTAAAAAAAAAATCTCTATATTTTTTCAATATTAATATACATTTATTAAATTAATTATAAAATTATATTTAAAATAAAAAAAAATACTTCAAAAAATATTTGGTATTAATATATTTCTATTAAATTAGTTATAAGTTTATGTTACAGAGTAAAATTTAATTAAATTATTATTAGTGTCTGTTAATTTTTATTGGAATTAAAAATTATATTTAATGAGTTAAGATATTTTCGTCCGATTTTGTCAAAATTGTCAGAATTCAACATACGATATGAGCCATGCGGACCCGTCAAAGCCTAGTGCTTGATCGATTTTGCTAGTGACTTGCATGAAGTACGTGCCCAGGGGGAAGATTGGTGGACCTTGCATGTTGATGGATCTTCCAACCCAAGAGAGTTGGAGCTGACATCGTGTTAAAAGGCCCCAACCAAATATTGGTCGAGAAGTCGTTGCACTTCGCCTTTAAAACATCAAACAACCAAGAAGAATACGAAGTCATCTTGATCGGGTTAATATTGGCTAGAAAGGTCAGAGCACGACGTATATATGCAGAGCTGGCTCTAGACTTACGGTAGGCCATTTGAACAACGAATACCAAATAAAGGACCCTATGCTGCTCTAATACTATCATCTGGTCCAAGAAGTCATAGATACCAGCTTCGACGAAATATTGATACAACACGTCCCAATGAGTGATAAGGTTAGAGTTGACGCCTTATACAACTTAGCCAACATGAAGAAAAAAAGGGAAATATAGGTTGCTACTCTAGCAAACGTTAACAACACCCTCAACGGGCAACACTTGCATGAACATAGACAACAACGGAAGGACTTGGATGGAGCCATACATACAACATATGAAGACTGGGAACATATCAAACCCTAGGGATAGGGGATGGGTAAGAAAGGCAACACGATACACACTAATGGGAGAAAAGATATACAAACGAGGTCACAACTAGCCGTTACTAAAATGCACCACGAATGAGCAAGTAGATTATATAATGAAGGAGATTCCTGAATGGGTTTTCGGTTACCATTCCAGATCATGGAGAATGACTACTAGAATTCTGCATGTTGGATACTTTTGGCTGACCATGGAAGGAGATTGTCATGATTTTGTTAGTAAATGCATATCCTGTCCAAAACACGAAACTTCATCCACGTTAAACAAGAGGAGGTGCATTATATTTACTCCCCTTGGCCTTTTGCCAAGTGGAGAATGGATATATTGGGACCATTTACTCCTAGAAAAGGGCAAGTCAAGTTCCTTAGAGTAGGAATCAATTACTTTACGAAATAGATTGAAGCCCAACCATTAGCTACAATCACAATGCAACAGGTACACCAATTCATCTAGAAAAGCATCATATACCGCTCGGGGTGCTGCATACCATCATTATAGACGATGATCGACAATTCATTGATAAGGAACTGGAAAAGTTTTATTTCGGTTTGGGAATAAAACATGTTACCAGCTTTGTCAAACATCCCCAATCCAACTAACAAGGTGAAGCCGCCAACAAGGTGATCTTGGTAGAACTGAGGAAAGAGATTTGATTCATCAAAAGGAAGGTGGCCAGAAGAACTACTGGAAGTCTTGTAGGCATAGAGATGCATTCTCCAGTCCTCCACACATGAATCCCCATTCAACTTGGTATACGACATAGAAGTTATAATACTGGTTGAAATCGGAGAACCCTCACTGCAGCGAAGATATTATGATGAGAAACTCAATCAGGAAAGTCTTAGCACGAGCCTAGATCTACTAACGGAATTACGAGAAAAAAACACAAATCAGAAACATGACGGCTAAGCAAAGGGCGATAAGAAAATATAACTCCAAACTTCATCCACGAGTATTTTTGGAAGGAGACTTCGTATGGCAGATGGCCAACAATGCAAGAAAGAAGGAATGAAAGTTTTCTTCCAATTGGGAAGGACCATACAAAATTCAGGAAGATGTCAAAAGTGGAGCTTATAGTTTGGAGCAGTTATCTGGAAAGCCAATACCAAACACATGGAATATATCCCATTTAAAATTCCATTTTAGTTGAAACACCTCATGATTGGGTTGTAAAGACAAGTGGCTAAATGTAACCCTAGGTGTACTCTTTTTCCTCACCTAGTCTTTGTCCCTAAGATGGGTTTTGGTCGAGGAGTTTTTAACGAGGCACCGTTTATCAATAAAATAAGTGTTTCTTCTTTATTTGAAAGATTGCATGCAAATTTCTCTGCGAGTTCCATGCCACCTACTTAGGTAGACGATCCTAGTTGAACAAAAATTTATTATGCATTCCATGTTGCCTACTTAGGTAGACGATCCTGGTTGAACAAAAAATTATTATAATTTTCCTGCCACTTACTGGTCTTGGTAGAACAAATCCTATCATGAGTTCCTTGACTCCTACTTAAGTAGACGGTCTTGGTTGAACAAAAAATTATTATAAGTTCCCTACCACTTAGTGGTCTTGGTTGGACAAATTATATCATTAGTTCCTTGCCGCCTACTTAAGTAGACAGTTCTAGTTCAACAAAATTTTATTATAAGTTTCCTGTCACTTGGTGGTCTTGGTTGAACAAATTATATCGTAAGTTCCTTGCCGCCTACTTAAGTAGACGGTCTTGTAGAACAAATTTATATTATAAGTTCCTTGCCACTTAGTGGTTCTGGTTGACCAAATTCTATCATAAGTTTCCTACCGCCTACTTAAGTAGGCAGTCCTAGTTGAACAAATTCCATCATAAGGTCATTGTCGACAACTTAAGCAGACAATCTTGATTGAATAAGAAATTTTTACAAGGTTTATGCTAACTACTCAAGTATAGGGGTGAGCAAAATGTGAGAGACCGACGGAAACCGAAAAAATTGAAAAATAAAATTGGACATGGGTCAGATTTTAATGGATATGGATTAAAATGGATAAAAAAAATGGGTTCAACGGATATATATGGTCGGGTTCGGGTATAGATTTATTTTTTAAAAGATACCCGACCGGACCATTAAATATGTTATACTCCTATGTTAAAAGTAAAAAACCCAATCCAATTCTACAACTGACTCATTTATTGCATTGTGTCTCACGTTACCACAAACCATCCTCACGTTACTGCACACTATTGATGCACCTTTACTGAACCTACACCTACCACATACCACAACCCTGCCCCTTATTTACTCATGGTTCCCATTTCACGTTCAAAAAAAGTAACTTTTTTATTTCCTATTTCACATAGTGAAGAAAGAACCCATGTTTGTTGGCTTGGTTTGGTGGGTGTTTTGCTTTTGGCTTGCTCTATAAAATTGCAACATTTGGAAAAGCTGAGGGTTTCAGGTTAGTAAATTATATATTGCTTTCATTCATTTCCCCATTTTCATATCTTGCAATTCTATAATATTGTTAGTATGCACTCTGCATTTCCTCAATTGTGTCCATCATTTCAGTTATTTCACAGTATCAATCTCACCCTTTTCTTCAACTATATTATTACTTCAATCTTAAAATTCTATTTTAAACAACTATATTATTACTTTAATCCTAAAATTCTATTTTAAAGCTAAAATCTTTTGTAAAATTTTAAAAAATTATAACTATTACCATGAAGAGTTTATGGTTTTAAGAAAGTTTAGATCATATTTAATAAATTATAGCTTGAATGATAATATAATGTTAAGAGTTATTTATTTAAGAAAGTTTAAATCTCTAGTTAATAAATTATAGCTTGCATGATAATATCATTTGAAAAGTATACAATTTTAAAAGAAAGTTTAGATATATTTAATAATAATATTTTTAGGAATTAATGTGATGTTATTATGTATTTTAAGAAGTTTTAATGTTATGTGTTACTGTTTTTAAATAGTTTTTTTCGTTTCCTTTATAATATCAAATATTTTTTTATTATCTTTCTTATGATTGAATACAATTTTTTTTTTCTGAATAAAAAGAGCATGTTACTTTTGTGGTTTTTTTTATTTTGCTAATTGATATGTGTCTTTTAAAATAAATTACACATATATGATTGGTAGTTATTGATTATGATTTTTTTCTTTATAGTTGTAATGGAGAGACATAGCCAATAATTGCCTCCAAGTTCACAACAATCTGACCCACCAAACCCTACAACTGAACCTATAGGAGCTATAGGAGAGGAACATGATGTTCCTCATTCCCAAAATACAAAAATGAGAAAACCAAATGCTAGTGGTAAGAAAACAACCTCTGTTGTTTGGGACCACTTCACAAGATCTCTTGAATCTACAAATTTAGTTGCAACATGTAATCATTGTGGTAAGCGATTTAGATGTGATCCAAAGATACATGGAACATCTAACCTTCTTAATCACCTTAAAAGGTTGTGTCCTAAATATCTATTTGCTGCCATTAATTACCCCAACCAAACAACTCTCACCTTTAAAACTAGTGGCAATAATAGTCTCCTTGCAACACCCCAAAAGTATAATGTTGAAGTTTGTCGAAAGGCAATTGTTATGTTTGTTATTGTGGATGAACAATCATTCAAGGTGGTGGAGGGTGAGGGTTTTAAGATATTGTGTAGACAATTACAACCTTTGTTTGTTGTCCCATCAAGATTCACCATAGCTAGAGATTGTTTTCAGTTGTATATGGATGAAAAAGTTAG
>Ga0209589_1005607_pt1 | contig 21235 bp, 14 predicted proteins | sample CowpeawhiteBW_FD_187525 | JGI IMG/M metagenome (GOLD analysis project Ga0209589, IMG submission 187525) | Root nodule microbial communities of legume samples collected from California USA - Cow pea white BW (SPAdes) (version 2) | ecosystem: Host-associated > Plants > Roots > Nodule | place: USA... | reverse complement strand
GAGAATGTTAGGAATCCAAGTGTGAGTCTAAGTCCCACATTGACCAGTATTGAGAAAGTAGAGCACCATATAAGGATCAAGGCCCATAAACCCATTGCCTTAAGGTTTTGGGTTGAGAGTGGTGTCAGTGTCTTATGTGGTTAGGCTCAGATCTCATTGGTGTGTTGTATCTCCCCAGTGAAACCCCCTCTGTAAACCTGACAGTTAGATGCACTGAGGTGCCAAGATATCACGGCTTCGTGTCTGGTAATGCATGTCTTATAAAAACAACTACAGTCAAAATTTTCATTATTGCGATGATTAACTAGCCTATGCCTATTTCACAATTAAAACAATTAAAAAATAATTAACACCTCAGCAAATTTAAAATACAGGTTCTTTAAACAGTAAAACCATGTGTTTATGCTGGGGCTGAATGAAGTTCGAACGGTTAACATAGGAGTACTGATGGTTGTTAACAGAAGTTATTCGTTATTAATGGGTTTTGTTGGATATCGCAGGTACTATGTACGAAGCAAAGGGAGTTCACGAAGAGGCTTTAAAAGCTTTTCGTGATGCTTTGAATATAGATCCCGGACATGTCCCTAGCTTGATCTCTACTGCGGTGGTCCTTAGGCGGTGCAGTAATGGGTCAAATCCTGCTATCAGAAGCTTTCTGATGGATGCACTACGACATGACAGATATAACGCTTCTGCATGGTATAATCTTGGCATTTTTCACAAGGACGAGGGTACAATGATAGAAGCTGCAGAATGTTTTGAGACAGCCAACTTTCTTGAAGAATCTGCTCCAGTTGAACCTTTCAGATGACTCACTCACCATACATTATTGTTACTGTCTCACTCTTTTCATAAATTCATCCCTCTGACACTCTGTCATATTATTCAGGTAAAAGTGAGGTGAGTTTGGTTTGGTTGTTCACAAAATTAGTAGGATACAATACGCATAAATTTTAAACAAGAGAAGAATGCTAAAAAAAAAGAGTGTTAGTTAATTTGTTACCGACACTCCTTTCCTGTATGATTTCCATGTATTTCCAAGATCAATAAGAAAAGCATGTTTCATGATTTGCTTTTTCGTAGTTGTCTGCTGCTGCTGCTGCTTTTTTCCTTCTTATTTTAGTTGTCGCACAAGCTTCAACATCTTGTTGAATAGAATATTTTTTAAGGATATGTTTGGATACCTTTTTTTATAAATAGTTTTACTGAAATTCTTTCATATTAGTTTCTTAAATTTGATTTTTAACTTATGTTTAAAGCAGTTGGAGTTTATGAAGGGTTTATTTTAGTTTTTAAAAATTATTTAAAAAAAAAATTACTGTAAATGATACTAACATCAATGCGTACGGCTAAAGGTGAACATGTACCCAAAGAACGGGAGACCCAGGGATGTGCTACTGTCGGATTTGACTCGACTTTTTGAGAAAAATAACACCGTAAAATTGTTCGTGATCCGCAACACATCTATCATGAATATACTGCAGTTTTCAGATTAAACGAAATTGTGTTTAAATAAACAAGGGCACGGCAAAAAAGTTTAAACATAATTTATTCATTTTTGTTCTTGTTTGTCTGACATGGAAATGAAAGTTTGAAATTGAAATAGTATGACCTATTAATTCTAATTTCATATTTAAGTTCTCTGTGTAATTAACATCGTAATTTCACGTGATAAATACATATATGGTTACAGACAAAATCAGCTAACCGGTTTTTTATTTTTTATTCTAAATTGTTAATATTGGTAATTTCACATTTCCATTTTTTTATTTAGACTTGGCATTATTTTTTTCGTAAATATCTTCATTTAAATATGGGGAGGGAGTATAAAGAAATGAAACGTTATTGGATACAAAAAGTATGTAAGAATTGGAACATTTGGGAATGGGGAGAATTCAAATTGGAAAGGAAAAGGATGCATGCCTAGAGAGGATAACAGACAGAGTGGGGACACATGTTAATGAAAATGCTCAAACAGAAACAGACACATGCACCCTCAATAGTTCCTATCTGTTAATTTCAAACTCCAACACAAACACAACTGTTTGAATCTAGCACTGCAACTTCCTCATTTTTTTTTATTTCTGTTAAGGGAGCTAAACAAAAATAGATAAGAAAAAAATAAAATTGAATAATTTGAGTGAAATGAAATCAACTTTAAAAAAAACGAATGGTGTAAGGGTAAAGCTATATGTCTCTAATTTCAAGGAAAAATATTTTGTAATGAATTACTAATTTTGTTTTTTTTCTGAATTTTTTTTATATAAAATTTTGTTAAAATGAAAGAAAGTCCGAGAAAAAAGTTCAAATGTGTTTGATTAGAAATAAAAGAAAAGAAATTATATTTTTTTCTGTTTATTTTATTTCATTTTTATTTTGTTAAATCATGTTTCGGGTGAGGTTCTTGAGTGGGAGCAAGCTAAAGGAGCAGTGTGAAGCAGCTGTGCTTAGAAAATAAAAGAGAAACTGTTCCCTACAAAAGTGAGTTGTGATGGTGTGGGAGGATGCAAAGAGGGCAAAAGTGTTATTTCAACTCTTCACACAACCCATTTTCTCTTCTTTCTTCACCTTTCCCCAAAATCAACCCAACAAAATTTTCTCATTTCTCTGCTTTACTTTCTTTTCATACACCCTTTCCATTGTACCAAAGACTAACGGATAACACAGCACAAGAGCAGCCCAAGAGCTTCATATTCTCTGATTGGAGAGATATACAGAGAGAGAGTGAGAGAGATGGAGAGTGTGAATGGAAAGAGAGCGCAGGAAGAAGCAGGGCCTTCAGATGGAACCAAACAAGAAATGACTGAGAAAGTGAGTGATGCTTTGGATGATGGTAGAGTGGAGGAGGAAGAAGTGGATGAGGAGGAAGAAGGAGGCACTGGAGTTAGTAAAAATGGTTTCTTTGTTCCTGGGCCTCTTGTTTCTCTCAAGGAACAGATCGAACGGGACAAGGTTTTTATGATCTTCACCTTCTTTTTCCTTTTTTCCTTTTTCTTTTTTCACGTATTTCCCACCCAGCTTCTTTCATGTCGTGATTTGTGGGGTAGCGGGAAGATTGAAGTTTTCTGGGTTTTTAATGGGGTTTTAGTGTCATCGGCTATCTTAAGAAACCTCCATTAAACTGTAAAACTGATTTTTCAAGTGTTTAAAAAGGAATTGCCAAGCAGAAGGAAACGATGAAGCACTCTGTAAACTGTGTCCAAAATGGTTCAACTGGTTTTAGTACTTTTGGACCGTTATATTTTAAGCTTTTGAGATGTAATTTTTTCAGGAAGCAGTGAGTGGCTAAACTGTTCATTTTGTATTGGATTTTATTTGTTGAACACATTCTGCATATGATATCCATATGACACCATTGGTTAATAAAGTGATTCCTACTAATGTACTAACAGAATAGTTACTTTTACTGGTAATTTTCTGATTTTGAGCTTAATTGTTTTTTGTGTAGGAGGATGAAAGCCTAAGGAGGTGGAAGGAGAAGCTGTTGGGTTGTTTGGAAAGTGATTTAGATGGTTTGTTTAGCAACCTTGTTTATGTTTCTTAGAACTTTTTGCTTGCCTCTATTCAACTTCTTTCCTTGTACAGGTCAATTGGATCCTGAAGTGAAATTCCACTCCATAGGAATTCTCTCTGAGGATTTTGCTGAAATTGTTACTCCTTTACCTGTGGACGAAAATCGGAATGGTTGTACTCTATTCACTCTCAGAGAGGGATCTCGCTATCAGCTTAAGCTAAAATTTAGTGTTCTTCACAACATTGTTTCTGGCTTGACATACTCCAATATTGTGTGGAAAGGAGGGCTTCAAGGTATAATATCAACACTTTACTCTGTTGTTTCTGTTGCTAGATAATATGGAATATGTAACTTTGTGAACCAAAATCTTAAAACTATTAATATTTTGTTCTTAACCTTTGTATATCTACTAACTGTTCCCTATGCAATATTAACTTGGAGAACAAGGTCTTGAGTATTTTAAGTTTAGAATCTTAATTGGATAATGTCCAACTTCCAGATAAAATGTCTGGTGACATTGTGTGTTGGCGTATGAACCACAAACTCCAATATGGTTACCAACACTCTAACACCACTAATGTTCAAAATACAGCACACTAGGGTGCACCTCCCAGTGAAGCACGAACTTTGACATGGATGAAGACATTCTAACATTGTTCCTAATGTACTCAATTTTAAGCTCATCCTTGATGACTCATATAAAGGTGCTAACTTTGGTTTACAAGCTAACAAAATATAGTTTTTTAATTGGAGACCAAGCAAGGAGTGTCTAACACCTATTGTGTTGTGTGTGTTAATGTTAGAAATTTCTCAAACATGAAGAGTGGCCATGCCTCATAAGTTCCAGTATGATTTCTTTTTGAAATTTTCAAATGATAATTTGGTTTTATTCTTGGATTTTTTCAGTTGATCAGAGCAAAGGAATGTTGGGTACTTTTGCTCCTCAAAAGGAGCCATATGTGTATGCCTTGAAGGAGGACACCACTCCCTCTGGTGCACTTGCAAGGGGTGTTTACTCAGCCAAACTAAAGGTATTTAGAAGTAAAGTTGCATTTGTCAATTGGATCCTTTGCTCATAACATGTGTTGGCTTTTCTTAATTTATTCAAATCGGATTTTCTTCTTCAAGGCAATATATGCTTACTCTGGATAACTCCAATAATAAAGTTTTAATCAAAGATCTATGATCTGAAACTTCTTTCACATTGTGATAACTTTTGCAAATTATGATTCATCTTGTTTAGTAGACAGTGAATGAAAAGGTCATTTTTTTTAAATAAGGAGCATTTAGAAGTACAACAAACACATGAAAAGGCGAAAAAACAAAACATGTTCGTGTCTTACTTCTTTCCTTTGCACTTCCCACGTAGCACCCTCAAAAGAATTGGTTATTTAATTTTCATTTACGTATTTTGAAGTCACTATATGTTTCAATCTGATATAGTTATTACAAAATCTAAATCCAAAATGTTTGTACATTTGATCCATATAGATTGATAAAATTGTTCATGTGCGGTTGCTTTCTGACAGTTTGAAGACGATGATAGAAGGTGTCACATGGAACTCAAATATTTGTTTGAGATAAAAAAGAGCAGCTAGTCCTGTTTTTCTGACACTATTTTTATGTTATGTATCCTCTTAAAGTCCTTAATTTTATTTCTGAACATGTGTTATCGATACTACAGCTTTGTATTTGTTTTCTAATACACAGAAAAGGAATGGACTCTTGTGAAATTGTGACAGTTATCTTTCTTTTCTGTTTTTTTTTTATACTTGTAATGGATTGTTTTAAGAACTAGAAAATGACTATACTGAACATTTGGCCTATACTCTTTTAAAGTTGGAACGAATTAGAGGGTTATAGCCATTGATCGGAAATTTAACTAATCAGATTTTAATAATTGCTTGAATTATTGAATACAATCACTATCATTTTCCAATTAGTGAATACAGTTTCACATTTTAAATTTTAAATGTAGCCTTTTAGTCTAGAGAAATCAAATCCCACTCCACTTATTAAACAAAAAGCAATTCTCAGCTGGTCTGAGCTACTCTCATTGCTTGTAATAAACTATTAGCTTGTATAATTTATACGCATCAATTATTTTTTCTCTTTGTGAAAAAATAAAATAGAAAAAATTATAATTTCTCTTTGTGAAATATGATTTAGAAACTTAAGTCTTCCTCTTTGTGCTTCAATTATTTTTTTGTTAAGACATTAATTGAAATGTTTAGCCTTTTGTAAATGCTAGGACTATTAAGCACTTGTTGGATTCATACAACAATATCATAGAAATACAATGAGGAAAGAGAATACGCTTTTGTATATCCCATACTAAAAAAAATTTACATATTCTTTATATAGAGAGCTAAGGAAAACAAAAAACTAATCATTAAGACAATTAAGAGAACCTATGTATAAAAATTATAAATGATAGAGATGGTTTAATTAGACTTACTAAACAATCTCCTATAAATTATCTTTTTTACTCTTCATAAGTCAATCATGATTTAAAATTAACACGTCACACAAGGTAGTGGTTAAATTTGAGAGGGTAAGTTGAACTTGTGTCAACAAGCAGAGTCCAATTGTTAAAATAGAAAAAAAACATATAAGAAAAATACATTGGAGAAAAGTACTAAAATACATACTTTGTAAAGTTAAGATCATTCGAAGTTTAAGAATAAAGTGTAATTAGGAGTATTAATTTTTTACTGAATTGTTTGGATATTTAAAATGTTATAGCATGTTTAGAAGTTTAGAAGGTACTACAATAATATAGATTCATAATCAAGTTGGAGGTAATTTTTTATTTATTTTAAAACATTTATTACAAGGCAATCTTTTAAATAAATTTCATGTTTGATCAAACTTTTAAAAGGACAAACCTTAGTGGTTTATGTACTTGTAATACCATTTCCTAATTAAAAACAATTCGCTGCTTTAATACATACATCGATTAAAATGTATAATATAATTTTAATTTCAATAAAAAAATATATAAACACATGATTTATAAAAGCTCATGTCAAAGTTAAACAAAAAAAAATGTAATTGGTAAAGGGGTGAAACTGTGCAAACCCAAATTTAACCCATTTCTACCCATGGAATCTAATTCAACTATACAATGTGTAAAAAATTATCAAACACATGCTTTGCAGTGAAGTATATACTACCATCCGAAATTCAATTCTGTAAACAAGGATTACACTGAGGAAACACTAATAAATCTCAGAAAATAATGTTGATAAAATACAAACGGAAAATATTCAAATGCTTATTATTTCTTTCTAGTCTCTCTGTTGACGAAAAACCATCCACTAGACCATAAAACCAAAAAGATGCAGATCAAGAAAATTAATCTTATTCCAAATGTTATCAAAACATTACATAAAATTTATCTTCCCTGAGGACATTTATCATTGAACTGTGAGTAATACAAGAATGTCCACGTTACAGTATATCAGAGAACAAATGTTTTCATTTACACTACTATCACCTACACTATTCGTATTATCATTTTCCATATCATGTTTTCTAGATCAAGAAAACTGTCAACTAGTTGAACAATACAGCTCTACAGATCTCCCACCATTCTGACGTATTATTTATCATGGAAGACAAGTGAAAAGTGGTCACTGGACTAACCAACCGTAAAGGATGTGCACCTAGTTTAACCAATAGCAGTATAATTCGGGTTTCAACAAATAGAACATAGACCTCAATTTCTAATTGCAGAGAATATGAAGACGCATATCAGATACCACCAGCATCGAGTTTGCAGATAAAGTTTTAAGAATTGTAATATATTATTTCATTTATAAAAATCATGCATAATTTATGTAATGTTTAATCTAACTAAAACATTATAATCTCCTTCTCTTTTTAATTTTTATGGAATATTTTATTTTATTTTCCTTGTGTTCATTTTAGATTATTAAAATTATTTTATATTATATTAAAAATTATAATTAGATAAGACAACAAGAAAGAAGATGGACAGTCCAGTCATTTTCAAGAACAAGTAATTAAAAAATAAGAAAAAGAAAGATATAAGGTATAAATATGCCGACTTTTATTTTCAAACTGAATTTTTTTTCTAATAATTTATATCAATAAAACTATTTGAAAAAAGTGGGACTTTAAACTTTTAGAATCTTGCAATTGCCTTTTTTTTAATCTAGTTGGGGATATGAGGCCCGGGAAGTCAAAGTTCCAAACCAGTAAACACAGATTTTGCTTGTAAACGGCCAGACTCCAAAAATTACGGTTATATGAAGGTGAAATGGTGTTCGTGTCAAGTGTGTCATCCAGAAGAAAAAAAAATTCAGAAGGTATTAGCACCTGGGTTGAAAAAACTGAGTTTGAAATAACAGTAAAAATCAAATATGAAAAAAAGTACCTTTAGTCTAGGTATACAGTAAAGAATTAGAACAATATATTGAATTCATCATTATAATCATGTAATATTTATTTTAGAGAACAAAATATCATCTATTCGTGCATAATAAATATAACGAATCTATATAAACTTATATTTGTGCTTTTTATCACAGTATATGAGTTTCTGATTAGTTAAATTTAATTATTTCAGCACAATGTGTGGATTTAGCTCAAGTCGTGTAAAATGTACCAACTTCAGAATTGGGCAGGGCAAAGATATTTGATAGGTAAGAGAGTTTAAGGATGATAGAATGACTGAAGGAGTAATTGGATGTTTAAGGCAAAGGATTTTCTGCAAATCTAGAGTGTCAACAATTAAAAAATATGAAACTAACTTATTCTCAAGGTTAACCCCTAATCAAAATTATCACAGGACAAGTTCAAGCCAAATAAAAGAATAGTATAAAGAAGTACCTTGTTATTTACAAATAATGTGACAACACTTCAGCAGTAGTATATCTCAACCTACAGCTTTGTCCCAAGTGAACATCCCCAAAAACATATCTGCATTATGATACACCGCACATGTTTAAAGAATTAAAAATCAAAGGATATAATGGTCAACATAGAAGGTTTTGTTAAGAAAGAATTAAAAATCAAAGGTTATAATGGTGTTTACAATTAGAAGGTTTTCTTATACAAATCTCCAATTAAGAAAAATTATCCCGTAGGTTCAGTATGGAATATATCATTTACTTTTGGTTAATTCTTTCCCAATTTGAAATGTTTTCAGAGATTTCAAAATTTCAAATAATAAATCAAATGTTAAATAAAGGAGAAAGGAAAAACCTATATTCACAGTAGTCGGGCCACGCACAACGAGCCTTCCCATAATCCCAATAACAGTCCTCGTGTCTTAAAGGACCTCTCTTAGCTGTAATGGAACAAAGTCAGTAAAATATTCTCAACTGAAATTGTTTATAAAGATAGTCTGACATACCTTTTGTTACAAACTCTAATTTTGCATCAGGATGGATATCATGCCACATCTCAAGCCATAGTTCCCTCATTAGCACTGGTGATCTAACTATGTTCCTGTGATTTGCTACAGGAATATCATGTCAGTTTACTTGTATGCATCCTTGGTCAATTACCTTATGTTAAAATTTAGAACGTTGAAGATATTGAGGTCATACCTACTCATCTATGAAAGCAGTAATCACTAACCAATCAGTAAAATAAATTATGGTTAACAACTTTCCCCATGAACTTTTTCAGCCACCACTTCAATCCTCCAAAAATTCTGCCATCAAATTAATCCCTCAGATCTTTTTTATCACAAATTAGTTCCTCAAAGATTATTTTTATCATCATCCTAGCCCTCCATAATGGCCAATATGGACATCTTAGATCTCCCTATGTATAGTGGTGCATAATCATCAATTTTCCACCAAGTTAAACTTTTCACCTCTTTATTCCTTAATAGATAATCAATACAGTGATAATTCAGATCTTTGGAAAACAAATGTGGTGACAAGACAAAATTTCAAAGAACTAATGTGCTGACATTTTAAATTTTTGAGACTTTGATTACTAATTTTTGAAGGTAAATGAATAAGTTTTTAAGTGTTAGCAAACTTTGTGAGCATCAGCTTCTAAGTCCAGTCAGACAATTTGTCTACACTGAATTAACATAGTCCAAGTGGGCATGAAAAATTCATAATCTAGTTGTGGTTATTTTAGTCATAAATAAAAGCATCAGGTAGTTCATGACAACTCAAGGGACAAGCCATGCACCTTTATCAAGCTCCCAAACTGCTGTCCTCTTTCCAGGAAGACTTTCAGAATCTTCATAATATGTTATGTACTTCACCCTTGGCAATCTTGTCATTTTTGGAACAATATCTTCTTCATGGTGATGTTCCACATTCAATTGAATCTGTACATCTGAACCATCATGCTCTGACTGAAAAGTCAGAACAAAGATAAATATATAGATTGTGATACAAATATCATTATGAATGCAAACAAAGTTAAATGAAAATAAGAAAAGGATAAAGACACAACAGATGTCAAAGTTGAGGACTTATGTTGTTATTGGCTTACAACTATTGGTCACACACTTGTCTATCTAAAATAAGAACAAGCAGCAGCAGTTTAATATTATGCATCCCAGTAAATTAATAATTTAATAGAAAATTATACAAATCTATTTAACTTAATCCCAAAAAAAAAAATAAGAACATAATCACACTTAAACACTACCCAAATACCAATGTTTAGTCTGCAATACCTGAGGCGCTCTTGTTATGTTCACTTTTGGTCCAAGCCAGTCCTTGCACAAGGAAAGGGAGAGATATGGCACCTGTAAAGGTTGATTTTATTGCAGTCTAATTGTTGAGTGTAGACGTAATTCTCACACGTCACAATTTCAAAAAAACAACGGAAGTAGAAAAATGGCCAATTAATACATTATGCATTCCTATATAATCATAACAACAGTGAGAGAACCATAGTTTGAATTTACCGTCTCATCGCCACTTATAGGTCCAATTTTCCCTTCAACCAGAGTCCCTGACCTAACAATTGAGACTAAAACACTTCAACAAAATTAATTTTAAATAGAATATCCAGAAAAACTGGAATTGTAATAACTATTTCCTAATTATACACATTGTTTACGAAAAGATAATATTAGTTTGCAAAATTAGTGCTAAAACTTCTAACCAAAAACCTCTCCCCAATTCATTTCACATACAACTACAAAACCAACACACCTGCAAAGATAGACAGTTACCTAGAGATTAGAGATCCTTCAAACTCATACATGACATCCGTAATGATCCAGTTATCGGGGTAAGGCTTGCCACTAGGAGCAAAATAGTAACCAACCTATTTTTAAAGTTAAGATGCCACAATTATCATTTACAATAATACTATTATGATCAACAGATTGCCAGAATATTTAATGTATAAAAAAAATAATTTCAAGATACAGGTAAATGTTGAGAATCAGGGAAAAATGTTAAATTCAAATATTTTGACAATTGACATTACTAAAGATAATTTTAGCTGTGAAAACAACAAGATTCCAAGGTGTTGGTATACCAGTGTCATCCCATGTACCACTAAAAAGCCTTCAGGATTGAACAATAAGCAAAAAAAAATAAGAGGCCAGAAAGAATATGTCACAGATAAAGAGTCTGTCCAGAATGTGACAGACCAGAATTCAGTGTTCAAAGCATGGCATGTTTCAAACTATATTTAAGGCATGGAGGGACCAAAATAGTCCATTTTATCAATTTTTTCCCACTAAATATGAAATGCTTCTTTGTTGTATGACACTCCTACATGTGACCTCTGCTGAACACAAGTAACCATAACGAGGGAAAGAAATAATGTAAAGGGTAGAAAGCAACATGATGAAGAGTGTAAAATGATAGAATCAAAAAATATACTGGTACTTGTGATGCGACTTCAAGGAATGTAAATATTTAATAAAACTAAAAGAATGGAGAAACTTCACAGCTTTCAGAACCAAAAAAAGCTCCCTATGTTCGTCTGCAGTGCAGGCGCATCAAACATATGGGCCCAATATTTGTCACTTTTTCTAAAATAAAACAAAATATACTTAAAAGACGCTTCATAGAGTTCACAAATAAAAAAAAATTACAACTATATGCAGAGTTCAATTTTCATGTACATAAAACTAAAAGAATGGAGAACTTCACAGCTTTCAGAATCAAACATAGGCCCAATATTTGTCACTTTTTCTAAAATAAAACAAAATATGGTTACTTAAAAGACGTTTCATAGATTTCACAAATAAAAAAACTCCAACTATATGCAGAGCTCAATTTTCATGTACATAAAATAAAAGAATGGAGAACTTCACAGCTTTCAGAACCAAACAAAGCCCACTACTATGTTCATCGGCAGATGGGCACAATATTTGTCCCTTTTTTCTAAAATAAAACAAAATATGGTAATTAGAAGACATTTTATAGAGTTCACAATCAAAAAACTACAACTATATATGCAGAGTTTGATTTTCATGTACTGTCATGTAAAACTTTTCATACTCACAACCAATCAGAAACTGTTATATGACTTTTAAGTTAGTTATTAAGAAAGTAAAAATACTTATCATAAATGAAAAGTTGTGATTGAATGACAATGACAAAAAACTATTATACTGTCAACACATTTAAATTAAGTTCATACAAATGAAATTATTTGAACCCTTTACAAGCAATCTGCAAAAACCCTTTATCCTTTAAACCAAACTTCATTTAAATAAAAGTGTGTTCATTTGTGGAGGGAAATTTACCTTTGTCTTTGAATCAGACCCATAAATGCAGAAGACATTTTTGATTGGTGGCCGCTCCCAAGGTGTAAGGGGATTAAGAACAGGATCACCAAGATATGATCTAAAACATCAAAGCATCAAAACATGTCTGTTCAGTAGTAGGACTTCAAATAACAGTTTAAACATGCCGAGTAATAAGTGAATCTCCAAAAAATTAAATAAAAGTAGACAGCTAGTGCAATAGATATTAGAGAAGCATTTATTTTCTATTTGTAGTCACAAATCAAATCACTTGTAAATGAAAACACCCTGTTTACGAATCCTTCTTGAAGCTCACCGTTGCAACATTGTTTAAAAATTGATGAACTTGTTTTTTTTCTTCAGGAAGGGATTTAGTTTCATATCCAATGTATAATGAAGCTTCAGAAATCTCAATCTGAGTCTTTTCATGTAGAACGATCAAAATGTTCAACATATTTTAATGATTATCGAGATAACACTAACTTTTGTAACAGCTGTAGCATCCTCTTGCTGTCTGGGTCATAATCTTCAATTGCCTTGAAAAAGGTGCCATCTGATATTTCACGAGCTGAGAATGATAATTGAGTCGGTAGCCCACACTCCATGCTGGACAAGTTGGACTCCGGTATTTCGGAGAATGACGGGTATGCATCAAATGCTGCGAGAAGATGTTAAAATTAAGCAGTCGGAAACCAAAAGCACCACAGTAAGATTGCCCACTAGAAAAAGTAAAAGAGCCATCAATCATACCATGTGTTGAAGGAATTTCAATGTTGATTATTTTTGTTGGCCACCCAGAAAAGTTTGACTGAAACTCCTGCTCGTCACATTTATATGTTGGTTGACCAGCATGCCTTCCCCCAGAAAAATGCTTCCAATATTTATTATCTGTTCTACAGTACTTGGAAAAAGGCAGCATCCATAGTGCTGAACCAAAGGAGTTGAACATCAACCGCGCTGTTCCCTGATACCTTAAAAATATTACGATAAGCATGCATTAAGAATAAAACAGAATATGACACAGAAAACATAAGAATAACTCCAAATCAACCCGTCTATTAATAAAAATAGTTGTTTGATATTTATACAGGAATTCTATCTACTGTATGCAAGTGTCCCTCTCAAAGATCGTGGTTGAGTTGGCTCACTACTACACTCATTGCATAAGCAATTTCTAGTCTAGTGTGGATGAATAGATGAGCGTTCCCACCAATAACAACTACTGACAATTCTCTGGGCTTCCCTCCTCACTTCCAATCTTGTGGTTCTGTTTAAAGAGAACTTCAAATGTTCTATACTCAAAATTTCCTATTTCTTTGAGAAGATTGAATATATAATTCCTTTAGGAGATAAAGATACTTCATCCAGAATAGGCAACTAATATCCCAAGAATATACCTAAGTTTTCGCAACCCCTTTATTTCAAATTGGGTTGTCGTCCCTTCTCCTTTAGAACCTAATTTTCAATGTCATTGTTAGATATATTAGATTATTATATATCTTAGATATCTTATCTTTATTTTCTATCTTCAGTTTCTTTATTATTATTCTTTATTTTGTATATTGGGCTTAGCCCATGTCTTCTTTACTATACTATAAATACAGTACCCCTATTTGTGTTTTCTACACAAGAGGGAGATTAATCTCAAACCTATTTTTACTATATTCAATATGGTATCATTATATGCAATGGTCAGACATACTATCTACTTAACCTAAAAAGAGTGAGTTTGCCATCATGGAAATGTTTTAAGAAAGGGGTATGATCACCTTGACTTTATCTATAGCCCGATGATATCACAACCTAGGTGAATCTTCCAAACCATACTTGAGGAAATTGTTTCAGATAATACGTGCCTTCCTAAGCTTGAATGTCTTACTCTTCCCATTATGAGAGTCAAATCCTAGAGGAATTATCATATACATGTCTTCTAAGTCTCCATGTAGGAAGACATTTTAACACCAAAATGTTATAGGTTGCAACAAAAGTGAGTGGCTAGGGAAAGGATAATTCTCGCTATATTCACCTTTGGTATTAATATTGTTGAGACATATCATATGTCTTCTCATAATCAATCCAAAAGTCTAGTTTGTTCATTACCAGATAATAAGTGGCATTATAGACCAAAAACAATCACTAGGGTAAGTTTTAATATCAACTACAAATTAAAAAAAGAAAGAAGACTAAGAAGAAGGAAGAGCTGAATATATTACCATGAGCTTGTAGCACAAGCACTAATCCTCTTTTACAGGCTCAATGGCTAATCATAATTAAGAAAATAGGGGAACTAACACAAAATGGAAAAATATCAAGATATACATTGGTCAATTCTTAGACGACTACCAAGCAAGCTTACACGGATCAATATAACAAAAAGAACTTTATAATTATCCCTTTGGTTATTATATTATAGCTCAAATTCTGCCCAAGAAGAAGGTACCAGAAGTACTAACAGCCAAAAAAGAACGGCCATGGAAATTTGGCTATACAAAAATGAATGAGACATATAATATTGGACAAGCATAAGCCTATACAATTTTTAAAACAATAAAGAAAATGGAAAAGAAGATAGAACAACAACAACAACAAATGCCTTATCACAAAAGATGAAATTGATTATGCAAAACAAAACAGTATTTGAAGAAATTAAAAGGTAACCTCAGATATAGGAAGACCAAAGGTGAATCCAGAAAGAGTTGCTTCAATGGTTTCAATTGCTCCAAGAAAGGGAGCTCCTGAGATAACCAATCAAAGAAGGAAAATCAGAATATCAATTCATTCATATCAGTAGTACCCTCAAAGAGGCAATAAATTTACATAAGTCAATCATACCAACAGCAAAATAGGCATGAATATGCTGATCCAACCACTCATTATAATGCTTTGGTGCAATCTCTAGCTTCAACCACTCTAAGAAATAACGGAAAACGTGATTACCCAAGGAATGGGCAAAAACTATAGAAGGTCCACCACGAAGTTTGTAAGCAGTTTCAAATGTTAATCTGCAAAAAGAAATACAATTATAAGTAAACATCATCACAGTAACTAACAAACCAATTTCATCATATCGCCTACTTTTGGAGGAAATGAATACACAACCCACAATCAGGTGTACAAATACTATTAGAAACAGTCCTTTTAGACTTAAAAATATTAATCAAAATATCTTACTAGAGCATTTCAAATTTGTGTACGTAAATCTGTAGCTGTGCAGCATATACCTGGATTATTAGAATCCAGGCACCAAGGTTTGACAAACATACATAAAGAAGAGACTAAAGTTATTAACAATAGTAGAATATTCTTAGCCTTACACTGCAATTCCCAAATACAGATAGTGCGAACAATTTATTATATCAGTCTTGCAATTATTTTTTTGTTTGAAGAAGTTGAACTCAATGAATTTTTTAGAGGAGGAGTAATGAAGCGGATGGAGCAGTAGCAACTACCTTTTAGGGAGTTTAAAATTAATGAAGAGGAAGGGACGGGAATATGGGAAGAGAACTAATCTTCCTTCTACTTAACTCCATGTTAAGGAGCTAATGAGTTTTAATTTTATTTACAAAAAATAAACTTGTCAGAGATAAGCACCCTAAAAATCTAGTTATATTAGGGGAGTCACTGCTATGTAGTTTAAGCACTTAAAAAATAATTACTTAGCAGAAATAAATCTAACAAAAGGAAAGCATAGTTGTATCTAGCAAGCATTTTATCCAAATCATTATGCAGAATAACTGTCCAGATTACAGCAAGACAGATGCAAAGATCAAGACATACTTTAGCTTATGAAAATAAAGGTCCCTCTCTTCAAGCATGGCGGGCGACAATCTCCAGTCATATGGAACAGCAATTATTGCATTAGCTTCTATGCCAAATTCAATACACCATTTAATCCATTCTTTCCAAACCGATGAAAGAGGTCCTGCCATTACAGGTACACGACACATCACCAAACCTTAAAGTACAAAAACAAATTGACACCGAAAAGAGAAACACACACAAAACGCACCTGTTATATAACCTGGATCAAGTTCTGTAATACCAGAAAGACCACTATCAGGGCGGGACTTGCAATCCGGATGGTCAGTCTGGTTGTGCGGATCCAGCACCATGCACTTAAGCCAGCAATTGACAGCAGAAAGAAGCTGCAGTACAAATGAATTCTCACACATTTTACTCTTAAGTCTTTAATACGTAGCTCCTTGGTGCTAATTTCATATACAGTAAAACACAGGAGGCAACTGTGCTTGGCAAGTAGTTATATGTGGACACTTCAATAGTGCAAGCACCTCAAGTTACCTTTTGTCATTTCAAGTTACCTATATATCTATAGTCGTACCTGTACTTCTCTCTCTTCTATAACTTTCTATTTTAGGTGCACCCTGGCATACAAGTGATAGTGCTAAAAGCCATGTTCTAAGCAGATGAAATACATAACTAAAACTCCCTCGCTATAATCAATATTCTTTCAGACGCAATCCTCTATAATCTACTACAGCATACAGCATACATCATAGCGTATAGAATCGATAAGAATTGATACAACAGTTGAAAATAAGAGTAAAAAAACAATCACAGGAAAAGAAAACTCATTCTGATTTTCTTTTATTGGGAGCAAGAAACCGTAATATCCGATCCTCATGCAGTGGAGTGCAAAACTACGTATAAGAAACATGAGAATGAAAACGAAAGAGACATGTACTTTGGTTGTGTCGAGCCAGACCAAATCGAGAGGGTTGAAATCGAGGGGAGAGTACGGACAGTCAAGAATGGACCATGCTCGGAGCTGAGTGGAAGCGAAGCCAGGGATTATAATGCCGGAGAGCTTGGAGTAGTCAAGCTCAACACCGGGAGAGGTGGCTCCGGCGACGGCAAGAACGGCAAGGAGGAGAAGGAGCGAACAGAGTAACGGTTTTTTCGTCATTGTGTGTAAAAGAGTGGGAGGGAAGAATGAAAAAAACGTGACTCTTGCCATCGGTAGTTGGAAGTTGCGAATAAAAGAAAATTCCAATCGGAAAATTGGCTTTTAGCCTTTTCCGGAGTTCAAACGAATTGATTCCAGATTATGGGCCCTTTCTGCCTCAACTTTACAGGCCTGTTCCGATTGTTACCATTTTTTCTCCAAAGTTATTGGCAAAAAGAGTAAATTGACATTGGTTTTTCCTTGCTACAAAATTGACAATTGTTTTCTAAACTGTATGTGTACGTACAGTTTTGCACAAAACAAATTATAATGGATTTACTTAATTTTAGAATTAAGAAATTTTATCTTAAGGTGTAATTTATCAATATAATTAGTTCAAAAGTCAAAAACTCCATAATTTTACTAATGAGTTGTCTTTTACTGGTGGAATTTCTCACATCCACTCAATCATGTATTAATTTGGCTCATAATTAACTGGTTTGATTAAATTTAAAATAATTTATAAATAAATATTTTTACAACATACTTTAGTTTTATTAAATTCTGGAAGTTTTAATTTTGTCTAGGTGTGTTGTCATCAAGTCTTGACCCTGAAGGAATGGTTTGACTATTATTTCTTTATTTTTATTTTTATTACCTAATCAATTCATTGTTTGAATTGACCATAAATTTATATGGATTTAAAAGAAAAGAATAATGTTTAAACACAAGTCTAAACATCTGTATAATCTTGGAAGCATGTGATGCTCTTAAAATTATCTTTAATGTAAGATTTAATGTCTAGCATAAAAGTAGTGAATATTTTGGTTAGGTTATAAAAGTACTCTTGGGTCAGAGAAAGGATTCAGATGGTAGGATTGGTGGACTGGTTTGTTTGTGACAGAGGCAAAATACCAAGAGAGGTTTTTGAGAATTTTCACTGCAGAGGGCTATAATAATTTTGCATAAAATTCAAGGAATATGGTAATCAAATTTATTAAAATCGCGTCATCAAAAACTAAAATAAAATCATGACTTTGAAAATAGTAATGATGAATTTGTGATATGAAGGTGTTGAAAAATCTTTCAACTTCTAGAGCAATTAATGACACTGTATACTAACTAACCTCTAGAATGGTAGAATTGATTATAAGAGGTCAAATGGAGATTTCAAATGGACAGTGTGTGTTTGATTCTTGCTAATATGGTGACTAGTGATTCAGAAAGGTTTTAAAATAGAAAATATGATTTTTATTATCAATTTATTATTTTTCTTACATTTTACTCCATATTTTTACAACATTAAATTTAAATACTTTGTCCTCGTATTTCAACAATTACACGTTTTTTTGTATTTTGATAATATTGCACAGTTTATTTGGTAATGACATTGTGCATCACTCACATAACACAATGTAAGTTAATAGTTATTTAAACAAAATAACTCACTTTAATTTTTATTTTTTTTATTTTTGTCTCTACCAAAATATCATTCCATCAAGATTCAGGTGTATTTCAAATAGGGAGAAATAAGTGTGTCATGGTTGGAAGGTAAGATGATTGATATGTGTTTTGTATTTAATTTGTCAAGTATAATGTTTTTTCTTTATTTTATTTTTAATTTTGGTGTCTTGATTCTTTTATTAGCAAGAAATAAATTAAAAAATTAAGGTGTTTGACCTTTTATTTTCAATAAGTCACGATAGAACAAAACAAAAATTATTTATTTATTTAGCTTTTATAATTACGTACAAAAAATAATTATATTTTTTATTAGTATATTTAACTTTTAAAGACAGGATTTAGTAAAACATTGAAATTACTTTATGTTTTTACTCTTTTTGTCTTTCTCTCTTCTCATCTTTTAATATAGTCTAACTATACTTTGTCACTTAGGAATGTTTTAATCCATTTTTATTAGTGATCATATTGTCTTAACTAAACAAGAAAAACAAGTCAACATGTTGATCTCAGTGAAATTAACTTTAGTCAATAACTCCAACATAATCAAAGGACAACAAGTTAGTTAAAGTTAATCCAACCAAGCCAATTTTAAAGAATTCAATATAAGAAAATAATAAACAAAGACAAGGTAAAAGGAATAGAAGTCTCTTTTCTAATCATGCTTTTTGTGATCCTCTCAGGGAGAGATCATATGACATCATGTGTGGTCAATTCTCCGTCACTTCTCAATAACAATAATCCAAGTAGAATAATCAATAAGTCATTTAATATTGTCAATGTTAACTTCACTAGCTCCATGAGTATGATCTCTTTTGTGTCATATTGTCTAGTTATCATACTCTATATGAGTCAGATACTAGTAGAGTCAAAATAGTCTCACATCACAAGTCTCATATGGTACACTTAAACTCATCCTATATTAACATTTTCCCTTGTAAAATAACTAATTTGACCATCCTAACACTTAACATTCACACTTACTCATGCATTGTCAAACAAATGATAAACAATCATAATTATAAAAGATAGCATACAATGGAAGTCATTTAGAAAGATATAAACCATTTATAGTATGGAAAATATCACAACGTTATTGTCTAGCATCCAACGCCATACAACTAGAGGCTCACTGTTTGCCAAAATATGTGGTGGCGCTCAGTGGTTGCACTTGTCGCCTAATCGTAATGTAGTAGACACATCTGTTTTATGATAGTTTTAGTATTTTCTCAACACCTTAAAGTCTCCACTTTTCAATTCACATGTTATAACACTTCACATTGCATTCCTGTAAATACAAACAACATACCATATTAAAATATTAGCTTAATAAAAGCCTATGATGCTCCGACACGGTGTCCCAAAATGGACTAGGAAGCAAAGGCGTTACGGACACCTGCACGACGCAGTGTCAGATGCTTCTCCATGGGCAAGAAACGAACGGCCCAGTTGTGTGGTACACGTGCGTAAGGGCACCTTCTCGTATTTCATTTCGACATGAGAATTCAATTCGTATTTCAAACAAAATATTTGAGAATCTAAAATATTAGAGAAAAGATTGGTATATCTCATAAAATAATGGGAAACCCAAAAAAATTAAAATAAAAAAGGAAATCAGGATTAAAAAATAATATTTGATATCTTTTATTAAAATAAAACGAAATTAAGATCAGGAACAAAAATAAAATCAATAAGAACAAATTACTCTATAAATTAGAGTGACATTAGGCACTACAATCACAAGTAATAAAAAATAGAAGAAAGAATCGGGATTGAGAGCTCTTGAGTTGAGAGGATACACAATTTGGAAACCATTTGCAGTTGCTGAACGAAGGAAAGGACAAAGAACGATTGGAAAAGTGGAAAAAATGTTCTAAAAAGGTAATTTTAGAACTTTTTTTATAATTTAAAGTAATATATCCTTCATAGTTTTTCTTATTAAGTTAATACTTGCATCTTTGAATGATTTTTTTTATTAACGTTGTTACTTATCATATATCACTATTTAATGTTTTACTATTATTCGATGAACCAGAATTATAAGTTGTATTTTTAGATGAAGATTGACAAATATAAGACTCAAACATTATGATATTTTAAATGTTTCTTTTATTTATTTTTTATTATGAAATAATATATATATATATATATATATATATATATATATATATATATATATACCAGTGCAATAAGGGCTTTCTGCCCTGGTTATTTTTCTCATTTTGCCTTGGGTCTGGAACCGAGACATATTGGGGCGAGTAGGGATGGCAACTGGGCGGGGCGGGGATGGGTTTCACTATCCCATACCCATCCCCATAAAAAAAATTCATCATCATCCCCATACCCAAACCCAACGGATATTAAACTTTTGTCCCATCCTCATCCCCACCGGGTAACGGGTATAATTTAATACCCATACCCATATCCGTTGTCTTACTACTTCAATGTTAATTTTAATTAATTTGTTATAAAATAATAAACTATTATGGTAAAAGAAACATAATATTATCAAATATTTAGGACGATGGTTGTTTCTTCAATATCAATTACTTTGAAATAAATTATAATTTTTTACATTTTAGATTAGAATACCAAATAAAATTTCATTAGAACAAAAATATTTATTAAATTTGCAAACATAGTT